>JAABUJ010000193.1_pt1 | contig 132535 bp, 153 predicted proteins | sample 5559131 | NCBI WGS metagenome assembly JAABUJ01 (sample SAMN10711875, study PRJNA513366) | rock metagenome | isolation source: Antarctica rocks | place: Antarctica: Victoria Land, Mt New Zealand nord | collected 2016-01-07 | reverse complement strand
CCCTACCCTACCCTAACCTTACCCTATACCCTAACCCTATACCCTATACCCTACCCTACCCTATACCCTAACCCTATACCCTATAACCCTATACCCTAACCCCTACCCTAACCCTACCCTATACCTACCCTAACCCTGTACCTACACCCTATACCCTATACCCTGTATATACCCTATAACCCTATACCCTATACCCTATATATATATATGCCTCGCAAAATAGACCGCTCACGCCTGCAGCACCTGCAGAGGCCAAGCAGCACCCCTTGGAGGCGCGGCGAGGCCCCTGCGTGCACAGCGCCGCTGCCCCTGCGGCAACCGGCAGGGCGCAAGCTCCCCTGCACGCACCTCTGCGGGGAGTTGGTCCAGGCGTATGGCTGAAGGCCTGGCTCCGTCAGCCTTGGAATCACGCGTGCCCATTGCTGCGTTGCGTCATACGGTGCTGCAGAACCACACACGACGCAGGGGACAAGCACGCCGCCTGTGGCTGTAAAGACAGCGAGCAACGATGTACAAGGATGCGCAAGCCTCAACCAGTCCAGCTCAGGCTGCTCAGGCAGCCAGTCCCCACACCTACAGCGCAGAGCCCAAACAAGGGAGTGCATTCACATGTTCTGACCTCGTTCCGATTCCATCAGCTGTCTATTCAAGCATAAGAATGAACCCTGTTTAGTCTTACAAAGTGCCGCGCAAACCTGCAAGAGGCTCTGCCACTCAAAGCCACAGTGGCGTGCTCCTGCAGCCTTGTTATAACAGACACCTGCCGACTGTAGCTCCTTGAGCAGCATACGCCGCAACATGGCATGAGTGCGAGCACATCCAGTCTGGTGGCCGCTCGGCCAGGGGCCGTTTGCCTGCACGAGCTCCCTGCGGAGGTACCGGCCTTTGAACTGTCTTGAGCACCAATATAGGACTAGCTCCGCTGCGCATGCTGGAAACACAACGCACTCCCTGAGAGAGGCTGGCCAGCGTGTGCAGGTCCTGCAGGCGTGCGCGGTCCAGGTCATCGAGCAGTCTGCGGAGTTGCACGGAGGCTGGACACAGGCCGTCACGCTGCGGACGGTCTGCAGGCGCGCACTGCACGTTGACGTGTGGGAGAGCGCTCGAGGGGCTTTGCGAGCTGACCTGGTCGCGTGCTTCGAGCGACAGGCGCTTCAAGGAGGCGCTTGAGGCGCCATTCTGGACGATGCTGCACCCCGACATTACGGGCAGGCTGTGGCGGGCGCTGGGGCGACCCGGTGCGTTGCTTGCGCCGCTCATCCTTGATGTAGTTGTTGTGCGGTGAAGCATCGCTCAAGCCCGCACCACGCTCCCCGTGGTTCAAGACCTCGCTCCCACACTAAAGCGGGCCCTCAACATGCGTCCTCATTGCTGACACCCCCCGGCCGTGGCAGGTGCGTCTGCCGGCGCTGGCGCCTCGCAGTGGCTCCAGGAGCAGGGCACCACTGTGACGTGCATCTGCGGCCTGGTGGTCGACGCGGACGCCGAGCTGCCGTCGACCTTGCTGACAAGCCTGCCGGCGCTGAAGTCAGTTCGCCGGCTCGACGCAGTTAGCGGGCTCACTCTGCGCCCGCTCCCAGGCGCTGCTGTGGCAGCCGCCCAGCACTTCCTGGCCGGGGCCGCGCGCCATAGGGCGCTGCTCATGCCTGCAAGACCTGGATTTGAATATCGACCTGGCTGACGACCTGGCGGACTGGGTTCCAGCGACGTTCTGGCAGTACCTGGGCAATGCGTGCGCGCTCGTGGACCTCGAGCTGACCATCAGGTCGGGCGCGGCCGACCCGCACGGCGGGCTGGCCACACCAAATGTGTCTCACGTGATCACAGGCCTGGCCGGCCTGTCACGGCTGCGCACGCTGACCCTGTCAGTGGAGGATTACGGCGAGGCCGCCACGCTGCCTGCCTGCGTGTCGCGCCTGATTCAGCTCACATTCTTGTGCCTGAAAGGCCTCTCTGGCCTGCGCTGCGCGCCCGGCTGGGCGCGCCTGCCAGCGCTCGAGTGCCTGAAGTTTAGGGACTGCGAGTTTGCGCGCGACGGCGAGGACGCGATGCCGGGCATGGACGCGCTGGCGTCCCTGACAGAGTTTGAGGTTTTAGATTGCCCTTGGCCTGCACGAGCTCCCCGCATCCCTGTGGCGGCTGACGCGGCTGCGCGGCCTCGGCGACTGGCGCATCGACGATGTTCCACCGGCAGCGTGCCCGCCCGCCAGCGCCCCCTGCTACGCGTCTCTGACTGAGCTCTGCCTGGTGGGGCACCAGCTGCGGGACTGGCCTGCATGCGTCCTGGCCATGACAAGCTTGACATGTCTCGTCCTGCGTGGGAACGGCTTTGAGGAGCTGCCCGATGCAGTGAGCGTGGTCACCGCTCTCAGGGTGCTGCGCCTCGGGCGGCATGCCTCAGCTTTTGGGGAGATCGGGGGCGTCCTGGACGCCCGCGCGTTGAGCGACCTGGCCGGCTTCCCCAACCTGTGCAGCCTGGATTTTGAAAACTGCAGTGTGCAGTTCTGCCCCAGCTTCCAGGCTGCCGCTGCGCACCCCCGCCTGAAGGAGCTGGGCCTGATCACTTCATACCCTGCCCGTGGCCCGTCGTGCGGGGCGTTCCTGGGTTTTGTCGTCGCCCTGCTGCAGCAGGGGCGCGCGGGCGTGCTGGACCTGCAGGACAGCGTCGTGCAGGGCGCGGGGCGGCATGATGGCCAGAACTTCAGGGGCGCGCTGCAGGCCGTGGGCTTTCCGCTGTGTGATGATGATGATGGTAGTGATGGTGAAGGTGAAAGTGAAGGTGATGATTGATGATGGTGACTGTGAGGGTGACGGTGAAGGTCAAGGTCAAGGTGCTCATGTTGATGCAGACGAGCACATAGCCGATGCAGAGTAGGCCGCATGTGCGTCAGGTCGAGCATGTGCCGGGCTTAGACTGTGTCGACTATGTAAAGGCCACCTGGTAGCAACACACCAGCAGGCTGCATGCAGGCAAGAGAGGTCGCTTGATGCAGCAGCGCACTTGCGCCGCTGCTGACAGCGCCTGAATGCCTGGTTGAAAGCACCTCGGCGGGTGCGCATGGCACGTCACAGCACCTCGGCCCAGCTCAGCCTGCCCTGCACACATACATCCCGCGTGGTGATGCTCTTTAATTGGGAGAACTGACCATCGCTCGGGCTTGCGAGGGCAGTCCACACAGCCCACCAAGTCCATGTCCCGCCCGCGCCCGCGCTCAGGGACGCGCGCCGCAGGGCCGCGAGCACGGCCGCCCTGGCACTCACTCCGCGGCCGCGGCGGCCTCGGCCGCGCGCGCGCGCAGGAAGTCCAGCAGCCGCGCGTACGCCGCGTCCGCCCGGCCGGTCGGCTTGCAGGTGGTGATGTGGTCGGCGTCCGGCAGCACGACCGCCTCGCCGTACCCCGGGAACGCGCTCGCCTCGGGCACCACGATCAGCTTGGGCAGCACGGGCGCCAGGCTGAGCGGCACGCCCTCCGCGAACGCGAGCACCGGCAGCCGCCCGGCCGCGTGGCGCGCGGCCAGCAGGTCGTTGACCGCCTCCAGGTGCCGCCCGGGCTTGAGGTGCACGACCGAGGCGGCCGGCGAGGCGCCCAGGTAGCGCAGGTTCCAGCCCACGTCGGCCAGCCAGGAGCCGCGGTGCGGCGTGGAGTAGGTGACCAGGCCGGCGGTCGCGTCGGCGAGCGCGCGGTGGTGCGCCGGCGCGCCGGCCGCCGCCGCGCGCGCCAGCATCTCCTTGACCAGCACGCCGCCCATGGAGTGGCACACAAAGACGACCGGGCGGCCGCCCACGCCCGCGGCCGTCAGCCGGTCCAGCAGCTGGCCGACCGTGCCCCACAGCGGCAGCGACTCGCCCTCCCAGCCCGACGCGGGCGCCGCGTACTGCATCGACAGCAGCCGCGCGGCCGGCAGGTCCTGCGCGAGCCACGCGCTGGGCCAGCAGGCGTGGTGGCCGAGCGCGGCGCGGTTGGCGCCGCGCTCGCGGCGCCACGTCGCGAACGGGCCGCCGCGCAGGCCGTGCACAAACACGACGTCCAGGCCGGGCGCGCCGGGCGAGCGCGCGGCCGCGCCCTCGCGCGCCAGCACGCCGTGGTGGCCCGCGCCGGGGCTGAACAGGTGCACGCCGTCGCGCAGCACGAGGCGCGCGCCGGGCGCGGCGCCCGGCGGCGCCGCCGCGGCGCCGCCGCCCATGGCGCCAAAGCCCGCCGCGCCGACCACCGCCGTGGCCGGCGGCGCAAACGCGCGCGCCGACTCCAGGTGCAGCAGCGCGCGCGCCGCGTGGCTGGACAGCTTGCAGTCCTCGGCGGCGGCCGCGGCCTCCAGCCAGCGCTGCCAGCCGCAGCCCCAGAACAGCGTCTGCGCGGCCGCGTCGGCCGACAGGATGGCCAGCAGGCGCGCGGCGGCGCGGCGCACGCCCAGCGCGCGGCCGTCCTCCGCGGAAAGCGCGTCGGCGGCGGCGTCGCCGGCCTCGACGCCCGCCAGCGCGCGCCCGGCCGTCAGCCGCCGCAGCAGTGGCAGCACGCCCGCGCTGAGCAGCCAGCGCTGCTTGGCGTCATCGGCGGCCACCAGCGCGCACGTCACCTGCCGCGCAGCGCCGGCGTTTCTCAAAAGCGGGCGAGGCGCGCGCGGCCGCCCGGGTCAAACAGCGCGCACCGTGAGCGCGCGCGCGAGCACCGCGTCCGCGGCGGCCGCATCCGCGGCGCCCGGCGGCGCCGCGGCGGCCGGGGCCAGCAGGTCGTCCATGGTCGGCGGCGGCTCCTGCCAGGGCGGCGCGCGCTCGCCGGTCGCGCGCAGCTCGGCCGCCACGCCGCGCGCGTACACCGGCAGCACGGCCACCGCGCTCGCAAACACCTCCTCCGCCACGCCCACCGGCGCGCGCGCCTGCGCGGCGCCGCCGAACCGCTCACGCGCGCTTTCAGGTGCTAGGCCAGCCGCAGGCGCGGGCGCGGCGCGCGCCTCGCGCACGGCGTGGTACGCGTGGACCTGCCGCGACAGGTGCACCAGCAGGTCGCCCAGCCAGGCGCACGCGACGCGCCAGCCGGCGTCGCCGGGCGCCGCCGCCAGCGCCGCCAGCGCGCCGGCGCAGCCAAAGCGCAGCGCCTCGCTCACGCCGTCCGCGCAGATCCAGCGCAGGGCCTGCGCGCGGCGCGCGCGTTTAGCCGGCGGCCGGCGGCTGCACGTGCCACGCCCCAGGCAGCATGGGCGCGCACCAGCTCGCTCCAGGAGTCGCGCAGCGCGTCGGGCAGCTCGCCGGCGCTGCCGCCCGGCTGCGCCAGGGCGGCCACCGCCGTGAGCACCGCGCGCCGCAGCAGGTCGTCCGGCTCGCTCGCCAGCCGCTTCAGCAGCGCGTGCGCGCTGCGCATGCCGGGCGCCGCCTGCGCGCGCGCGCTGGCGCTGGGCCGGGCGCGGCGTGCGCAGCGACCGGGGCGAATGCGGGCGCCGGGCGGCGCGCCTCCAGGCCGGCGCCGTGCGCGACGCAGGCTGAGAACGCGTCCAGCGTGCGCGCCGCGAGCGCCCAGTCGCGCAGCGCGGTCGCCTCGGCCGCCGCGTACAGCAGCGGCTCCACCCAGTCGCCCATGTGCAGGCGGCTCCTGCGCGGCGCTGCGCTCAACAGCGCCGGCCCGCGCGTGAGGCCGCGCCCAGCAGCGCCCGGGAGTCCGGCCGCGCCTCATCGAGCAGTCGCGCGCGAGGACGCCAAACACGGCCGCCAGCTGCGCCGTGAGCTCGCGGTCGGGGCCCTCGAGCGCGGCGCGCGCGGCCACGCGCGCGAGCGCGCGCCCGCCCCCCAGCGCAGCGATTTTGCCGCAGTTTGTCACCGACGCCTCCGCCCAGCGGGCCAGGAAGGCGACAGCGAGCGCCCGCACGCCGCCGCCCGCCTGCCCGCCGGCCTGCGCGCGCGCGGCGCCGTCGCCGGCGCCACCCGGCACAGCGCTGACCCCCGCCGGCGCGGGCGGCGCGCACCAGGCGGAGCGTGGCGGCCAGGTCGTCCAGCGTCGCGACCGGCGGCAGGCGCACGGCGGCGGCTGCCGCCGCCAGCGCGGCGGCCAGCTCATCGCCCTCGCCGCCGCGCGCCGCCAGCGCCAGCAGCCGCGGCACGGCGCGCGGCCGCGCCAGCAGCGCCGCCGCGGTGGACGCTGCGCGCCGGCCGGGGCCTTAGCGCGCAGGCTGCGCCGCCCACGAGGGCGGGGGCCCGGGCGGGGGGCGCACGCGTGGCCAGCAGGTGCTGCAGCGTGCGCGCGGCGTCGGGCTGCGCGGCGCGCCCCTCGAGCGTCGCGGCGGCCAGCAGCCAGTCCATCAACCGCCGCCCGCCCGCGACCACCATCAGCTCGCGGCGCGCCGGGTCCTCGACGAAGATCGCCGCCTGCCGCGCCGCCGACAGCGCCAGGCGGCCTGCGGCCGCGTCCCGGCGCCGCGCGTCAGGCGCCGCCCAGCTCTGGGGGCGCGGCGCGTGCGCGGGCGCGCCGGCGCACCTTCCGCCACGGGCGCGCCGGAGAACGAGTCCGTCAGCGCGCGCAGCAGCGACAGCGCGGCCTGCCCGGCCTGCTGCGCGCGCTCCGCCGTCCTGCCCACCGCGGTCTGCGCGGCGCCGGGAGCGCACTTCAGAGCGGCCCGGGCGTGTCGGGCCGGCCCGGCCGGGCCGCTCCGGGGGCGTTTTCCGGACACGGGCGCCGGCGGGCGCGCCTGCAGCCGGAGCTGGTACTGCTCCACGTCTTCGGCCTTGCTGCGGCCGGCCAGCACGCCGCCCGCGCCCAGCACCAGCGTCCCGGCGCCCGCCACGGTCAGCACGGTGCGGCGCATTGTCCTGGATGCGAGCATCCGGGGCCATCAGACCGCGCTGGCGCCCGCTGCGGCCCGCTGCATGCCTTGCCAGCGGGCGCAGAGCCTCAGCTTCGGGCACGCCGCCATCTGACGGTGCCGATGGCCGGGGTATGCACGCAGGGACCTGCACGACCACTCTGCAGCGTGGGAGCAGAGCGCAATTGGGCACACGGCAACGGCTAGCTCTCCCGCTCGGGCGATGTCCAACAGTACCCTCCAGCAAGCCCTGCTGCGGGGCAAGGCCACCTGATGCTGCACCTCCTGAACCAGTCTAGCTTTGCTTGCAGCGCATCGAGGAGCCACTGCCTGCAGCCGTCGCGGGCACCGCTCCTATAAGGCGTGACACAGGTCGCCGCAGGCCGGGCGGCGCCGCTGACTTCCGCACAGCGACCCGCCGCGGGCGGGGCGCGATGGCCAGGTGCGCTTGGCGGCTGGTGCAGCATGGTTGCTCGCCGCGCCCCACGGCTGGCCGCGCAGCGTGCGGCGGGCCCGCCCGACCGCCCGGGCGGAGCGCGTGCAGGTTCATGGACACGCTGGGCGAGCTGTCCGAGGGCTCTGGCTCGTCGGGCGCGGAGGACGAGGTGCCGCTGCCCAAGGCCAAGAAGAAGCGCGCGGCCGAGCCCGCGCCCGAGGAGCTCGAGCAGCACGGGTGCGCGCCCCGCCCGGCGCGGGCGGCCTGGCTGCTCTTTCTGGCATCCACCCGGTCACGCCACGCCGCGGCCGGCGCAGGTACAAGAGCGGCCCGTCCGTGCTCTTCGTGCCGGAGCCCAAGGACGCCGGGCCGTCCAGCTGGGAGTGGTGCGGGCCCCAGCTCTCTGAGAGCCGTGCCGCTGGGTAGGCGAGCGCCGGCCTCTGACGCACGCGCGGGGCGCGCGGTGCAGGGGCGGCGGCGAGGCGGCCAAGGCCGCGGAGCCGGAGGAGGAGAGCCGGGAGGAGCGCGAGCGCACGCGCGACGCGGCCGGCGCCGGCGCGGAGGACGCCGCGCGCCTGATGCGCCGCGCGCAGCAGCAGGCGCTGGAGCTGCGCGAGCAGGCGCGCGAGGAGCAGCGCAAGCTCGCGCACGAGCGCCGGCTGACCTTCAAGCAGAAGGCGCGGGCCGTGTGTTTCTTTCATGGAAGTGACCTGCAGCCGCGGCGCGCGCCGGGTCGCGCCCCTGCTCACAGCCCCGCCGCGCGCTTGCAGGAGAAGCGGAAGCGCGACCTCGGCATGCAGGGCGGCGGGCGGAATTACATCGAGGAGGAGAAGCGCGTCGCGCGCAACTTCGGCTTCTACTCCGGCTTCGACACCTGACTAGGCGGCCGCGACGTCGAACGACGCCGTCACCGCGCGCGCCTCCTCGACCGCGGGGCCGCCGGCGCCGGCGTCGCGCGCCTCGCACGCGGCCGCTGCGTCCGCGCGGCACTTGATGCTGGCGTTGACGATGTAGAGCCGGCTCCTGTCCACCGCCAGTGTAGAGAGCACGCGCTTGTCGCCGCGCGTGGTGGCCACCTGCAGCCGTGCCTGTCAGCGACCCCACACAGCCGCCCGGCGCGCTCTGCGCAGACACGGCCAACTCGGGCCGCACCACATAGTCCAGGTCGTACAGCAGCACGCCGCGCGCTCCCCGCCGCTTGGCCGCACCCAGCAGCTCCACAGACTTGGTGCTCTCCTGCGGCGGGCGCGCACGCGCATAGTCGGCCGCCGCCGCCGCCGGCGGGTGCTCAGCCAGCCCGAGTCAGGCAGGACAGCCGTGCCCAGCGCACCTTGGCGCGCTCCGCGCCGATCAGCTTGTCGCCCACAAACTGCGGCGTGCCAAACTGCTCCAGGCTCCGGATCCTGATGGGGCTGACCGTGATGCCGACCTCCGTGCCGCCGCCCACAAACAAGACGTCCGCGCCTGCCAGCGGAGCGCGCTGAGCATGCAGTGCACGCACGCGGCAGCGACGGGCGGTGCCGGTCCCGAGCTGCGCACCGGCCTTGCTGGTCTGCTCCCACGCGGCGGGCCGCTGCAACCTGTAGCCCTCCTTGACGTTGACGTACTCCACCATCGGCCCGCCTGTGGCGCGAGCACGCGCCCCGCTCTCCGCGCCGGCGGGCAAGCGGGCACGGTGGGGACCAGAGGACGCCGTGGCGCGCCTGCCGTCGCGCGCGCGGGGCGCATGCACGCTGCGGCGAGCAGCGCGAGCAGCAGGCCGCGCCGCTCCAGCGCCAAGCCGGCCGCGCAGCCGCCCGCCGCCTGGTCGCTGGCTCGGTCGCACCGCTGCGGCGTGCAGGCGGCGCAGACGGCCTCGCGGCGCCGCCCCGGCGCAGCCGGCCGACCCGCCGCAGCAAACGGGCGCCGCGCGCCCGACTGCCAGCAAGGCTCGCGCCGCTGGGGTGCGTGCAGGCCCGCGCCGCACGGCGCGCGCCGCAAGCATGCGAGCACGCCCATGCCGCCTGTGCAGACTCGCGAGTGCCCATCCCGCAGTACCTGCATCCGGGTCTGGGCAACAGGTTTCTGACTGGGCAAAGGCAGAGGCAGTGAAAACCAGGAGAACAGCTCTAGAGAGCAGCTAGCTGAGACCACCACACCCACGCTGCACCCAGCGCCGCCTGGCACGCGCCCGCCGACGCGCCGAGCCGCCCCGCCCCACCCGCAGCAGCGGAGCCGCGGAGCCTCGCGAGCGCGCGCCGGAGCGCAGGCCCGCGGGGGCCTCTGCGATGCAGGCGTAGGTCGCCCGGAGCTGACTCCCACGGATGGGCCAGCTCTTCTCGGCGATATGCACCCTGTTCTGGAACGCCGACAAGGAGTACAAGCTCGTGATGGCGCGCGCCCCTGTACGCGCAGCCGCCCGCGCGCAGCGCCTCCCGCGCAGCGCCGACGGCCGGGCCGCGCGGCGCAGGTGGGCCTGGACGCCGCGGGCAAGACGACGACGCTGTACAAGCTGCACCTGGGCGAGGCGGTCAAGACGCAGCCGACCGTCGGCTCCAACGTCGAGCAGATCGTGTACAAAAACCTGCACTTCGAGGTGCGCGGCGTGAGGTCCGGCGCCCGCTTTCAGCGCCCGCGCATGCTCGCGCGCTGAGGGGCGCGGCGCAGGTCTGGGACCTGGGCGGCCAGGCCAACCTGCGGCCGTCCTGGGCCGCGTACTACAAGGCCACGGACGCCGTGATTGTCGTCATTGACAGCACGGACCGCGCGCGCGTGTCCATCGCCAAGGCGCGCCCGGCCCGCGCCCCGGCCGGCGGCCGGCCAGCCCGCCGCCCCTGGCCGCCCGCCGAGCGGGCGCCGCGCGCGCAGGGCGAGCTGTTCAGGCTGCTGGAGCACGAGCACCTCGCGAACGCGGTCGTGCTGGTGCTGGCGAACAAGCAGGACCTGCAGGCGCGCGCGCCCGGCACCGACGCCCGCGCGACGCCCGCAGCGACCCCACGGGGCCCTGCACGCGCCAGCGGCGCGCCGCCCTGACCCGCCCGCCCGCCGCAGGACGCGATGACGGTCCAGGAGCTGAGCGAGGTGCTGGCGCTGCACACCGTGCGCCACCACGACTGGCACATCCAGGCGGCCTGCGCGCTGACCGGCGCGGGGCTGCACGAGGGCCTGGACTGGATCGCGCAGCGCGTGGCGCACCTGCCCGCGGGCGGCTAGCGCGCGCGCGCGCAAGGGGCGCCAGCAGGCGCCGGCGGGCGAGCTGCGATAGACAGCCGGCTCGTTGCTCCAAGGGCGCCACGCTGCAGTCTGTGCAGCAGGGGTGCCAGCGGCTGTGCAGCGCCGGGCCTGCCTGTGCCGCTGCGTCACGCGGGTGCGCGGATGGGTCCTGCACGGGACTCCCCTGTGCTGGCTGGTCTGTAAACAGCGTGCCGCCTCAGGGCCGCGCCCGGTCTCTGCAATTCACTTCACTTCACCCTCGAAAACACACCACGCCTCGCGCCCCCAGCCGCGGCGCACGCCGGCTTGAGTCACGGCCGGCCGCGGGGGCGGCGCGAGCAGCGAGGGCGCTATTGTACAATGGCCCGGCAACAGGGCGCCCGCACAAAACTCGCGGGCCGCGGCCGGCGGCCCCGAAGCCCAAGCAAACCCAACGCGCAACGGCCGCGCTCAGTCCAGGTAGAAGAGCGTGACGATCTTGCGCTGCGCCTGGGCGTCGGCGCACGTCTCCAGCAGCAGGCGGCTGTCGTGGAAGGCGAAGCAGATGACCTGCTGCACGCGGCCCACGATGTCCTGGTTGCACATCCTGCCGCGCGCCGCGCGCGCGTGCCGTGAGCGCGCCGGCGTGCTGGCGGGGGCCGCGCCGCGCAGGCCCCAGGGCCGCGCGCCTGCTGGCCTCCAGCAGCGGCAGGTCGTCGTTCTCGGGCATCTCGATGACCTCCGCCACCTGCCGGCGCAGCCGGGGCGGCGCTTCAGCCGGCCGCGGCGCCCGGCGCGGCGCCCGCTGCGGCCCCGGCGGGCGGGGCGCGCCTGCTCGAGCAGCTCGCGGCTCTCGGGCGGCTGCCGTCTCCTGCTCTGCGGCAGCACGACGGTGAGCAGGTGCGGCTTCTCCGCGCGCAGCGCGCCCCGGATGACGGCCGCGTTGGTCCCCGTGGCGCCCGAGGTGTAGATGTGGTTGTCCTGCGTGCCCGCGCGGCACGCCTCAGCGGCGGCAGCCGGGGCGCGTGCGCCGGGGCCCGGCGGGCGGGGCGCGCCGTCAGGACCATCGCGTAGCTCAGGATCTCGATCAGGTTCTGGTGCAGGAAGCCCATGTTCCGCGTGCCGAAGAAGCCCAGGTCCTTCGGCCCGTTCTGCTGCATCGCTATCAGCTCCTGCGCGGCGGCGCGCGGCGGTGAGCCCGCGCCGGCGCCGCCGTCGGCACTGGCCGGCGCGGGCCTGCAGCGGGCGCGGCGCGCGCCGCCCGGGCGCGGGCCGCACCGCCAGGTAGTCGACGTCCCCCGGCGGCGCGGGCCGCTCCTGGACCTGGACCCCCGGCTCGTCGCCGGGCCCGCGCACCACCATGTCGCCCTGCGTGGGCAGCCGCCCCGCCGCCTCCGCGTCCTCGCCCCCGCCCACCCATCCCCTGCTGCCCTGGCTGCATGCGAGGCCCCGGCCGCGCCGCCGCGCCTGCGCTGCCGGCACGCGCCGCGCCAGCTGCCGCCCGGGCGCGACCTCAGCCCGCATGCGCAGGCACGCATGCCTGCAGCTGGACGCGTGGCGGCCGCTGGGCGCATGCGGGTGCCCCAGAGGCAGAGACATCGGCCCGGTGCAGCATGCGTTCCGCCTCTTTTGCTTGCTATTTTGCATCGGGGGTGGCCCAGGTAGGTTTCAGGCCCATGTGCGCATGTGCGCTCACGGGCATTTGTGAGCCGCTTCGGAGGACTGCAGGCCGCTCGTTACATGCAGCGCTGCCAGGCAGGCGCCCTCGCTGCCGGCCCGTGTGGCGGTTTGGAGCCGCGCGCACGGCCGGGCGCTCAGTCGCGGCGCACGCGCTTGCGGTCGGGCTCCAGGTACTCGCGCTCGTACGCCTTGTCGGTGACCGCGCTGACGTCGCGCCCCAGCGGGCGCGCCACCGTGCGGCCGCCCATGCGCGCGCGCCGCGCGAGCGCCTCCGGGTTGTCGCGCTCCAGCACGATGTCCTCCACGTACCGCCGCCACAGCTTCTCGCTGCCGCGCGGCGCACGGTTCGGACCCCCGCAACGCCCGGCGACGCGCGCCATGGCCACGGGGGTCGGGCGGGCCGGCGCGCACCGCTCGTGCGCCGGGACGCGCGAGAAGCGCGCGTCGTCCTGCAGCAGGGCCTCCGCCTCCGGGAAGCGCCCCAGCGCGGCCGGCTGCTCGCCGCCCGCGGCGCGCGGCAGCAGCGGGCGGATCACCTGCGCGCCAACAGCCCCGGTCGGGCTCGCCAGCGGCTCAGGTCGTGCGCGCCGCACGCGCGCAGGCGCGCACGGCCGGCGCGGCGCGAGCGGCCCGGCGGGCGCACCTCGTCCAGCAGGTCGGTGAAGGCGGTGACCGCGCGCTGGTGCATCGCGTCCACGTGCTCGCGGAAGAGCCCGGTGAGCTCGCGGTCGTCCAGCGCGGGGTTGCTCGCGCGGCCCTGCGCGCCCCGGCCGCCCGCGCTCGGCGCGTGCTGGCGGCGCGCGCGCCGGCCGGACGCGCCCCCGGCAGAGGGCGCGCGCCTGCGGGTCGCGCTGCAGGCGCGGCCGCCAGGCCGACCAGGCGGCGTCGGGGTCCTTGACCATCTCGCCGAGCAGCGCGCGGAAGGCGGCCGCCGCGTCCGCGTGCGCCGCGCGGCGGCGCCGCTTGTCGGACTCCTCGGCCTCGCGGCCGGCGCGCTTGCGCGCCGCCGCCTCGCGCTCCTCGCGCTCGCGCCGCTCCGCCGCGGCCGCCTGCGCGCGCGCCCCTGCCAAGCCTGGGCGCAGCGCCGGGCGATGCGCCCACGCGTCTGCGCGCACACGTGCTGCGGCACAGCTGCGGGGTGCGGCCCCCAGCGCGAGGACGGAGCCGGCCGGCCCCCCGTGCACGGGGCGCCGGCTGCGGGGCGCCGGGCGCGCGCACGTCCTGCTCGGCGACATAGGCGCGGAAGATGCCCTCGCGGTCGGCGCGCGGCGCCGCCTGGAAGCGCGCCTCGCCGGCCAGCTCCTCGCGCGCGCGCGACCAGCGCGCGCCCGCGCCCAGGCCGCGCTCCGCCAGCAGCGCCCTGCGCGCGCCGCCGCGCCGCTCGCCCCTCCCGCGCCCTGCAGCAGCGGCCGCGGCCCTGTGGCGACGCCCGGCGCGCAGGCTGCCCCTCGGCACGCCCGCAGGCGCCCAGCCCCTCTTCCTGCACTGCGCACGTGGCACGCTTGCCCGCAGCCCCGCCCAGCAGGCCGGGGCGCGCGCCTGAAGCCCGCCTCGGCCGACTGCAGCGCGGCGCGCGCCTCCTGCTTTGCGGCCAGGCGCAGCGGCGCCAGGCGCGCCTCCAGCAGCTCCCGCCGCGCCTCCTCCTCGCACGCCTGGCCGCGCGCGGCGGCGCTCGTGCGGCCGCAGGGACAGCTCACAGCAGGCTGCGCATGCGAGGGCGGGGAGCCGCGGCGCGCCTGCCAGCGCGGGTCGCCGCCGTACTCCGGCTCCAGCGCGTCCAGCGTCGTCTCGGCCGCCAGGCCGCGGAAGCCGCTGCCGGCGTCCGCGCCTGCGCGCGCGGCCGCGGCGCCGCGTCGCCACCGCGGCCCGGCATGCAGGCACACGCGCAGACGCAGGCGCGCGCGGTGCTGCGGGCGGCGGCACGGGGCAGGCGCGCGCGCGGGGCGGGGGCGCCGCGGCCGGCGCGCACCGGAGGCGGGCGGAGGGGAGCGGCACCCGGGGCGGGCGGGCGCGGCGCGGCGGCCGCGTCCAGCAGCGCGGCAAAGCCGTCGCGCGGCGCGCGCGCGCGCCCGGCGCGCCCGCGCATGTGCCCCTCGGCGGCGCCCTTGCAGAAGCCGTCGAACAGCAGCCGCCGCTGCTTCATGGACGCGACCGCGCGCCAGCGGTCGTCCGTCACCAGCTTGGGCAGCTCGCGCTCCCAGCGCGAGAACGGCGTCACCTGCGCCGCCGCACCGCCGCCCGCCTCAGCGCGCCGCCGTCCGGCGGCCGGCGGGGCGCCGCGCCGGACGCCGCGCCCGGGGCCGGACGCGCGCGGCGCGGCGGCCAGCCGCGGGCGCGCACCCCCTTCTCCTCCAGCAGCTCGCGGAAGTCGGCCTCCACCTCCGCCTGCGGCTTGGGCGGTGGCAGCGGCGCGGGCGCGTCGTCGTCGTCGGCGTGCGCGGCGGCGGCGGCGGGCGGCCGGATGTCGTCCGCCGTGAATGTCACGTCCTCGCCGGCCGCGCCGGGCGCCGCGCCTGCACGCGCGCGCGCGGTCGGCGGCCCGCGCAGCCCGGGCGCGGCGCATGCGCTGGCACGGCGGGGGGCGCGCCGTTGGCGCCCAGCCGGCCGCGCGCGACCAGCGCGGCGGCCGCCGCGCTCATGGCCGCCGCCGGCGAGGGGTCCTGCGGCGCCCGCGCACGCCGTCGGCGCCTGGCCAGGGGAGGCGCGGGCCGCGGCGCCCGACTGGGCGGGGCGGCGCGGCGGGCGCGCCTTGTCGGCGCTGGCCTGCGAGGCGGCCACCTCCGGCGGCACCGTCCACGACGTCTCCTGCGCATTCCACGCGCGCTCAGGGCGCGCGCTCGACGACGCGCCCGCGCGCCGCGCACGCGGCGGGGCGCACCAGGGTGCGCAGGTTGTAGTAGTACTTCTTGCCGTCGTCGCACGTGACCTGCGACCAGGCCGTGCCGGCCACGCGCTCGGTCGCGACCGGCGTCGGCTGCGCGCTCGCGCGCTCCGCGTCGCCCCGAAAGCCGCGCGGCTTGGACCAGGCCGACTCGTTGGTCAGCGTGTTGTAGTAGTACACCTGCGCCGGGCGGCGCCGCGTCGGCGCGCACCGCGGCCGCGCTCAGAGCGACGCGCACAGCCGCGCCGCGTTCGCACCTGCCCGCCGTCGGACTTGTACGCGCTCCACGCGGCCGCCTCGCGCTCGCGCTGCGCCTCGGCCTCCGCCGCGGCCTCGCCCGCGCGCGCCTGCGGCGGCGCGCGCGCCGCAGCCGCAGCCGGCGCCTGGCCGGGCGCGGCGCCGGCGCCCGGCGCGGGCGGCGCGGCGGCCAGCGGCGCGCCCTGCGCCGCACGCGCGGCGGGCGGGCCGGGCGCGGGCGGCGGCGGGCCGGGCGGCGGCGGCGCGGGCGGCGCCGGCGCGCCCGACGGCGGCCCGGGCGGCGGCGCGGGCGGCCCTGCGCGCGCGAGGCGCTCGGACGCGGGCTGCGTGCAGACGCAGCAGCGGCGGAACAGGGCGGGCGCGCGCCTGGCGGCGCGCCCGGCCAGCCGCCCGGCGGCCGCGCTCCGGCGCCCTGCGGCGACAGCATCGTCCGCAGCGCCGCCGGCGGGGGCGGCATGCCCGGGTAGGGCGCGTGCGCGGGCGGCGCCTGCGGCCCCCGGCGCGCGGGCCGCATGAGGGGCGCCGGGGCACCAGGGGGCCGCCCTGCCAGCAGAGCAAGGCGCGGCGCGCACCCCGAACGGTGGCGGCCGCATCGCGCCAAAGCCGGGCGGGGCCGGCATCCCCGGCATGCCCATGCCCGGCATGCCCGGGTGCAGCATGTGCGGCATCATATGCGCGCCGGGCGGCATCCCCGCGTGCGCGGGCGCCCCGTACGGGCCCGGGGGCGGCCTGCCGTACGGGCCGGGCGGGGGCCGCAGGTAGCCGGGCGGCGGCCCGTGCGGCGGGCCCGCGGGCGGCCAGTGCGGCGCCGCGGGCCCCGCGGGCGGCCAGGCCTGCAGCGGCGGGCGCGCGTGCTGCTCGGGCGGCGCCGAGCGCGGCGGCGCGGGGGCCGCGGGCGCGGGCGCGCCGGGCCGCGCGAAGGGCGGCCGGGCGGGCCCCGACAGCGCGCTCCTGCGCGGCATGAGCTTGCTCGCGCCCAATGCAGGCGGATGCCACTGCTGACGCAGGCGGAAAGGCGCGCGGACGGGCGCGCACGAGTCGGGCACAAAGCCCAGCCCCTGCTTGCGCGCGTGCGCCGCTGAGCCGCGGGCCTTCTGGTCGTCGTAGTACGTCGCAAGCTCGGCCTCGTTCATCGCGGGCGCCACACCGCAGACAGCCCCGCCTCCGCGGTGCCTCCCCCTCACTTCCTGCTCCGTAAAGAGGCCTGCTCTCCCCTTGCGCCTTGGGGCTCCACCCTATAGGTCAGGCAGGGAGTTGCCCATCGCATTGCGGCTGCTCCAGTCGCTGGTACGCCAAAGCGGGTGGTGTCAGCGCGCGTGTGCCAGTATGACGCGGGCGGAGCTGGAGGCCGACAACGTGGAGGTGCGCAGACCCCGGTTCCTGCAGCCCGACCTCACTCGCCGCGCCGTGCCGGCGGCGCGCGTGACCAGGGCGTGCCCTGCAGGACATCGACAACGACGACTCCGACCTCAGCAGCGACGACGACGATGCAGCGCTGGACGGAGAGGAGGGCGGTGCGCGGCCCCTGCTCGCAACCCGTGCGCTGCCTGGCAACGCACCGGGCGTGCCCGCGACCGCGCTCTGGACGCCTCCTGTGCACTTATGCTGCCGGCTGCTCCTGCATGCGACCGCCCGCCCGTGACTCGCTGCTGAGCCGAGTCGGTCGCGGCACCGGTGAAGCGCGGTGCCGAGGCGCGGGCGCGCCTGACGCGGCGTGCGCGCTCGGGGCGCAGACGACGGCACGCCCGGCTCGCGCAGCAAGCAGAGCCGCAGCGAGAAGAAGTCGCGCAAGGCGATGGCCAAGCTGGGCGTCAAGCCCGTGCCGGGCGTGTCGCGCGTGACGATAAAGAAGAGCAAGAACGTGCGCCCCCGCACCCGGCGGCGGCGGCGGCGGCGCCGGTGCCGCGCCCACCGCGTGCGCGGCCGGCGCCGCTGATGCGGTGCGCGGCGCGGCGCAGATCCTGTTCGTCATCCAGAAGCCGGACGTGTTCAAGAGCCCGGCGTCGGACACGTACATCATCTTCGGCGAGGCCAAGATCGAGGACCTCAGCGCGCAGGCCAGCGCGCAGGCCGCGGAGCAGTACACCGGCCTGTCCAAGGACACGCCGGCGCCCGAGGCGCGGGTGCGGGCTCGCGCTTGCCCCCGGACGGGCTGTGACGTTCTTATCCCCAGTAGCGGGGCTGCTCAGGCTGCTGCGAAGCGGCGGTGCGGCTCGCGTGCCCCGCGGCGCCCGGGGGCGGCTGACGGCGCGCCGGCCGGGGGCGGCAGCGCGAGGCGGCGACGGTGGTGGAGGAGGAGGACGAGGGCGAGGTGGACGAGAGCGGCGTGGAGGCCAAGGACGTGGAGCTGGTCATGACGCAGGCCGGCGTCTCGCGCGCCAAGGCCGTCAAGGCGCTGCAGTCCGCCGACGGCGACATCGTGTCCGCCATCATGGAGCTGACCATGTAAGCGGGGCGCGCGCGGCGCCGCGCGGCCTGTGCGTAACGGCATTTGCCTGGGGCGTGTGGAGCACTCCAGGGTGCCTGTTCTGGTACGCCTGTGTGAGACGGTGGCGCAGAGTGCAGGCTTCAACCAGTCAGTGCGCTGTGAGGCTTGCCCTCCTGTAACCATGGCGCTCGCTGCGGGGTGTACCGCGCGTGCCCTGGATGTTTCAAGGCGGAGCAGGCCCCAGCATAAGCACACCACTGCCTAGAAGCACATGCTCCGCCGCCACTCGCCAGGGCGCCCGGGCTGCCGCCGGTCCGACCCAACAGCCTCCGGGCAGGCTCCGCAGCGCAGCCGGCGCTGCATGCAGGCGCGCCTGGCGAGCTGCCAGCGCAGCCGCTCCAGCCTACACCCCTCTAAGCGACACACGTGGACTGGCAGGGACCTGCCCGGTGCTGCCTATTGGCGGCTTCGCGCCCCCTTCATGAGGGCGCTCAAGTGGTCGCCGTGGGAACAGGCCCGATGGGGAAGGCCGCCTCGAAAGCCTGCTGCTCCTTGCGGCACTTTTCAAACTTGTTGCTGCGCGGCACGGGGGCACGCAGTTAGTAGACCTGTTTTCGACCTGCGTTTGCAATGGCAGGCAGCGGCGCAGCTCGAGGCACCGCGAGCCGGACCTGTAGTAGTCCATGCAGTCAGTGTAGGTCTTCAGCTCGGCGGGCGCCTTGCCGTTGGCCTCTTTCAGCCTGCGCCGCCCGCACCCAGCGCCCACTCAGCTTGCCAACCAGGGAGGCCTGCCTGCGAGGCCGACGGTGCGGCAGCAACTTTGTGCACCGCCGCGGCCGGGCGTACACATCTATCGTGCAGCTGGTGACGGCGTTGCCCTGCCGCAAGCACGCCTCGGGGTTCCTATCTGCTTTCTTGCACTCGATGAAGGCCGTGTTGGGCTTCTTGCAGCGCACGGCAATGTGCTTGGAGATGGACATCAGCACAGCGGACGTGGGCGGCGGCCCGGCGTCCGCCTCCGCCATCGCGCTCGCCAGCCCGCGCGCGCTCTACGCTGCCCCCACCCCCAATGTGCACTTCTAGATAGCGCCTGCGCAGTGCCCTGGCCTGGCACACGCACACGATCTGAGTGTGGACTGAATGCCTCTGTGGTGCGCTCGAGAAGTGGCTCATCGGTCATCAGCTCGCAGGGAGAAGGTAAACCCCAGCTTCCCTACTCAGAGAGGGCCTCGCCGCCAAGGCGGCTCGAGCCAGGGTCCTCCTGATCAAGGCCGAGGCCTCCCCCTTCTATACAAAGTCTGTGCCTGGTTATCTTGAGTGGCAGTAGGCGCTGCGGCACCAGGCGCCATGGGGGAGAAGTCGTGCACGATCCGCACGCGCAAGTTCATGTCCAACAAGCTGCTGGCGCGCAAGCAGTTTGTGAGCCGCCCCACTGGCCGTGATGCTGCTGCAGCCCTCCAGACTGGAGGCTCGTGGTGGTGAACCGGCGCGCGCAACGTGACGCACGCTTGTTGCAGCAGTCGCTGAGCGGCGCTGCGCGGCGCAGGTCATCGATGTCCTGCACCCCGGGCGCGCCAACGTACCAAAGGTGCGGCACGCCTTGGGCGCTGCAGGCTTCATGCACGCCGCGGCAGGCCGCGCACGGTGTGCCTGAGAGTGGCGAGCGGCGCACTCGCTGGCCGGTAGTGCTCGTCGCGCGGGCGGCGGGGCGGAGCCTGTGCTGGCCGCCGGGCGGCGCGCCGAAGCCGACGGCGCCGCCGCGCGCAGGCCGAGCTGAAGGAGAAGCTGGAGAAAATGTACAACGCCAAGGACGTGTCCGCGGTGTTCGTCTTTGGCTTCCGCACGCAGGTGCGGCCGGCGCTGGCGCGCGTCCGCCGCTTTTGGCGGCGGTCCTGCTGCGACACACAGCTGTCTCTGCCGTCACCTGTTGCTCAAGCTCGAGCTGCCGCACTCTTTGAGCTGGTGGAGGCGTTGGCTGTCGGAAAGTGCTGACGGTGAGCAAGGCGGACCTGCTGAGCGGCCTGATGGGCGTTCTGGCCGCGCGCAGTTCGGTGGGGGCAAATCCAGCGGCTTTGGTTTGATCTACAACTCTGTCGCGGTGAGGGCGCGGCCCGCTGCCATGCATCCGCCACTTCTGGCGCCGCCCCTGCTGTGACTCACCTGTTTCTGTTGTCACTTGCTTGCTCGACCTGCTTCACTCTGTGAGCCGCTGGAGGCACTGGCTGTTGCAAAGTGCTGGTGGTAAGCAAGATGGACCTGACGAGCGGCCTGATGAGCTTTTATGGTCCGCGCGCCAGGATGCTCTGAAGTTTGAGCCGAAGTACAGGCTGATCAGGGTGCGCACTCAAGCACTGGCACCGCTGCTTGCATGCATGGCACCGCTGCTTGCATGCATTGCACCGCTGCTTGCATGTATTGCACCGTTCTGTGCCTGCACTGAGGGTAGCGAGCTGCGCAGAATGGGCTGGTCGAGGCGGTCAGCAAGTCGCGGAAGCAGATCAAGGAGCGCAAGAACCGCACCAAAAAAATCCGCGGCGTCAAGAAGAACGCAGGCGCGCTCCGCCCCGCTGCGAGCCTGCTCGCAGAGGTTCCTGGACTTGTGGGACTGTGGTCGATTCAACTCATTGGTAGTGCGGCAAGCGCAACGCATCAGAGTGTGGCACTGAGAGCATGGCTGCAAGACTGACGCGCATAGCATTGCCGCGCAGTGGTGGGCAAGAAGGCGTGAGCGGCGTTGCCTTGGGCGCCTGCTGATCAACCTGCTGCTGTTCCGCTGTCAAAATGCATATGTAAATTTTCTCGAGAAAGATAGCGTTTTGCACGTCGTGCTGGCTCGGCCAAAGGCGTCACTTTGTCACAGAGGCACCCGCATGTGAGCAGGCGCCACACTTGCCAGGCCTAGGAACAGGTCAGCACACAGACAAGCGACACACAGCACTTCTGCATTCAATTGCATTGCCGTGCGTCCTGCTGATTTGCTACCGCTTGACCTCTACCGCATGCATGCGTTGCTCGGGCTGTCATGGCTCGGGCATACATGGCTGCCGCGCACACCTCGCCCGGCCCTGCACCTGCCACCACAACAGGCGCGTAACAATAACCCTCTCTACCCGCTAAAGGGAGGCCTGTCAATCAAGGAGATCGCTGCCAGTCGTGGCAGGAATGAATAGGCGGCCGGCGCTGCCTGAGCCCCAGCCGTGCAGCGCTGCCTGCGGCTCACCGCAGCTGGCAGCGGCCCCGTGCCCCGAGCGCCGCGGCCGCGCCGCCCACAGCGCAGGGCGGCGCCGAACGAATGAGCAGTGCAACCTTCTTTTCACTCCTACTGTCTCTGTCTCAGGCGCGGCCCCAGGCCCCACGCCGCGCGCGGCAACAACACACTGGTGAGCATACTCTGCTGACGCGCATGCAGAGTCCCACCGCTCGTTCGCGAGAGAGTCCCGCCGCCGCCAGGTGCGGGCCGCGGCCGCGCACTGCGCGAGGGACCACGCGCTGCGCCGCGCGCGCGCAGGCTCACGCGGCCCCGCCGCGCCCCGCGCTTCATGCGGCCTGCTTCTCCTCCAGGTGCGCCGAGTGCGGGCGCAGCGCGTCCACCAGCCGTGGCAGCGTCTGCGGGATGCCGCCTGTGATCTCAAAGTCCAGCAGCAGGCCCGCGTCGCGAAACAGCTGCTCCACCGGCGCCGCCTCCGCGTTGTACACCTGCCGCAGCACAGGCGTGTCAGCGTGCCAGCCTCCCAAGCCGTCCTGGCACAGCGCAGCACGACCGGCAATAGCAGGTGCGGGCGTCAGGTCTCTGCAGGGCGCTACTGCGCGGGGCACGCACCTCCAGGCGTCGCTTTATGGTGGCGTAGTTGTCGTCGGAGCGCATCTCCAGGTACGGCACGCAGCTCGCGGGCGGGTTCAGCGGCGGCATCTTTATGGCCGGCTCCGTGGCGGACGCCGGCAGGTTGATGTCCGCCACGTTAAAGCTCTTCCCGCAGCAGCTGCACAGCCGCCGGCCCAGGCACTTTTCAATCAGCACCTGCGCCCCGCAGCGGCCCGCGTCACGCCCTGTCCCTCTGTCAAGCTGCCGGCCGCGGGCGGCACGCGCAAGTGCTGCACTGCACCGCGCTGCAGGACGTGGGCGGGGCGGGCACCTCTTCCCGCAGGTGCAGGTTGAGCGCCAGCTGCACGTCGCTGAAGCGCAACAGCGTCTCCGCCTGCGAGCGCGTGCGCGGGAAGCCGTCCAGCAGCACGCCGCCCTCGCCGCGCGCGCGGCCGGCGGCCAGGCGCTGCTGCAGCAGCTGCCGCCCGCGCACGCCGCACGCTCAGGCCCCGGGCGTGTCGGGCGCGCCCCTCTTGTCGGTCGGGCTCGCCCCTCTTGCCGCCTATGCACACTCAAGCCGGACCTGCTGCCTGGAATATACCGTGCCCGCACGCCCCGCACAGCACCGGAGCAGGGGGCGGCGCGGGCGGCTCGCACCTCCAGGATCATTGAGTCCGGCAGCAGGTCCCCCTGATTCACCAGCCGCGCCACCTGCGCGCGCAGTTGCCGAGGCGTCAGGCGCAGGCCCCCTGTCGCCCGCTGCTGCGAGTGCGACAGCGCCCACCGTAGGCTCCGGGGGCGCCGACTCCGACAACACTTGCGCGTCGCTTGCGTGTCGCCTGCCGGGCGGCGCGCCATAAGAGCCCCGGCCCGCGCCGCCCGCGCCCCCACTTGCATATGCACGACCCTGCGGCAGCCCCGCGGCACGACCCTGGCAGCCCCGGCCAGGGGCGACATGCACGCGCGCGCTCACGCCGACGCGCACAGCGCGCCCCAGCGTGACAGCTTCACGCCCGACGGCACCGGCCCGCGCAGGGCACCTCCCTCACGCCCGATGCGCTGGCAGCGCGGCGCGCGAGCGCAGCATCCCAAGACACGCCCAATTCCTATGGCTGCGAGGAGCTTCCCGACCAGCGTTACAGCCGTCGCCCCTGCTGCTCCCCACGGCTGCCGGGCCCAGCAATCGCACCTGCTGTCCGCACTCGGTCTGGTTCTTAATCTCGTCGCGGACCAGGTCGCCGGCCGAGATGTGGCTGATGCCCAGCAGCTTGGCCACGCGGGACGAGTATGTGCCCTTGCCCACGCCGGGCGGGCCCAGCATAATCCAGCTGGGCATCTTCTCTGCCAGACCGGCCACCGAGCCCTGCTCCAGGCCCCACTGCTTCAAGGAGGTCAAGCTGGTCTGCTGCGCCAGGCGCCGGCCCAACTCCCCAGCACGCTGCAACATGGTGCCCATTTACCAGCAGCCTCGCAGCGGGGGCCCGGCTCTACAACAAAGTCTGAGCAGTAGCGCACGGGACGGCCGGCCGTGAGGGCTCGCCACCTAATCAGACTCCGCTGCCACGTTGGAACGTGTCGGCAACTGCGCCCCTGAGTTGTTGTCTGGGAGGACTGGAGCAGTGCATGCATTTGAATTCCTGCGAAGTTGTGTATGTTGTGTATGTTTACACCGGCACACCATCGCATGCACTACATGATACTACAGGGCCTTGCTTGCTACGCACCACCTGCACACTGCCAACACGACGCACCACAGGCTGCCTCAACCTCGGCACGACAGACGCACGCCCGCCTCCAAGCAGGCGCGCGCCCTCACTCGCCCTCTTTCTGCGAGCGCAGCGCGACCTCGCGCGGCCGTGGCGCGCCGGCGCGCTCGATCAGGCCCGCCGGCCGCCGCGCGAGGCCGGGCCCGCGCGGCGCCTTGGCCTTCAGGCCGAGCTTGCGCGCGAGCGGGTGGCTGACGATGGTGGCGTGCAGGCAGTCGGGCATGGGCAGCGGGTGCTCCACCACGTAGTGGCCGCCGCGCGACTCGCGCCGGCGCAGCGCCGACGCCAGGATGAGCTCGCCCACGGTGGCCAGGTTGCGCAGCTCCACGAGCTCGGGCGCCGTGCCGTAGCTCTCCAGCAGCGCCTGCACGCACGCGGGCACGCTCTCGAGTCACGCCCCACCTTGGCAGCCGCGGCGGCCGCGCCGGCCTGCTGCGGGTGACAAACACCGTCATGAGCGCCTGCAGCGGCGGCGCGCCTTGGCCTCCAGGTAGGTGAGGGACGCCTGCTGCAGCGAGGCCTTGATGTCGGCGCGCCGGCGCACGATGCCCGCGCCCTGCCACAGCGTGGCGCCCAGCTCGCCGCGCTTGGCGGCGACCCACTGGCGCGCCGCCGCCGACAGCTCCGTGGGCGCCTGGGAGCCTGCGCGGCGTCCCGCGCTCAGCCGCGCGTCCTTGACGTGCGCGCAAAAGCCATCCGGCCTGGGCCAGCCGGCCACAGCGCACCCGTGAAGTCGGCGGTGGCGGCGGCGTGGCGCATGGCCGCGCCGCCGGCGCGCGCGAGCGCCTCTGCGTGCGCCACGCTGGGCGCCACGGCGCGCGCGGCAAAGACCAGGCCCTCCAGCAGCGAGTTGGAGGCCAGGCGGTTGGCGCCGTGCAAGCCGGTGCACGCCACCTCGCCCGCCGCGTACAGGCCTGCCACGCTCGTCTCGCCAAACAGGCCCGTCTGCGCGCCCGCGCGCCCGGCCTCAGGCGCCTCTCGCAGCGGCGCTGCTGTAGCGCGCTCCCCGTGTACGCCCCGTCAGCATCAGCAAGCCTTCCTGTACCAGGCCCAGCAGGCCGAGCCCTGCAGCCAGCAGCCCACACAGCACCGCCAGTTGCTGCAGGTCGTCCAAGGAGGCGCGGACGGGCGGCGCGCCTGCACGCCGCCGCACATGTAGTGCTGCGCGGGCGCGACGGGGATGGGCTGGCGCGTGATGTCGATACCAGCGGCCGCGCAGTGCGCAGCAATGTTGGGGAAGTGCGCGAGCACCTCCGCCGCGGGCGCGTGGCTCACGTCCAGCAGGACGTGCGGGTCGCCGCGCTCGGCCATCTGCGCGTGGATGGCGCGCGCGACCACATCGCGCGGCGCCAGCTCGCCGCGAGCGTCCACCTTGGCCATGAACCTGCGCCCCTCGCGCTGTCAGTGCAACCGCTTTGACACCGCCGACGCTCGCCTGCCGCAAACAACCCCACATCGCCTGCCGGAGCATCGCAGAAGGGTGCCCAAACAAGGAGGCTTGATGCAGAGCTGCGCTGCCGGGCACAAGCCGGGCGCACAGGGCACGAGAGCCGGCGCGCGAGCGGGGTGGGCGCCAGGGGCGAGGCAGCCGCACCTGTCGCCGGCCAGGTTGAACAGGCGGCCGCCCTCGCCGCGCACGGCCTCGGAGATGAGGAAGGCGCGCCCGGGCGCGGGCGGCGCGCCGGGCGGCCCGGGCGGCCGGAAGGCGGTTGGGTGGAACTGCACAAACTCCATGTTGGCCACGGCCGCCTGGGCCCGGAAGGCCATGGCCATGCCGTCGCCGGTGGCGACCGCCGGGTTGGTCGTCAGCGGGTACGCCTGCCCACCCGCGCGCACGCGGCCTCAGCCGGGGCCCGGCGCCATCGGTTCACTCGCCACGCGCGCCTCACCACATCGGCCACTGCGTGCGCTGCATGGCAGCCGCCCGCTGCACAGCATCTCGCTCCAACAATCACCCATCCGTGCGGGCGCGGGCGCGAGGACGCCGCGGGCGCGCGCCTGGCCGGCGCCGCCGGTGGCCAGCAGGGTCACGGGCGCTACAAAGCGCGTCAGCGTGTTGCTGCGGGTGTTCAGCGCGTCCACGCCCAGGCAGTGCTTGATGCCGCCCACCTGCGCGCGCAGACAGCGCCCCGGCCTCGCGCCTGTCGCGCAGAGCGGCTGCACAGCCGGCACGGGCGCACAGCCGCGCAGCACGCCCGCAAGTCTGCCCAACCACGCCCCGCCCTTCACTGTAAACGCCACGCAGCAAGCAATGGCCAAGCGCGCTGTCAGGTGTTTGTGTTCATCACCAGTTGTGACGTAAGAGTACAGATTATTGCAATACACTGCATCACTCAGCGCCGGCTGGCCGCTCCAGCCTCCTCCGCAGTCACAGGATCCCATAACTGATGCCCAAACCAGCCCCGCCCACAAAACCCACCTCATCGCAGACCAGGTCGGTGGCGGTGTAGTTCTCGAAGACGGTGATGCTGCCCTTGGCGGCCGCCGCCGCCAGCAGCGCGCGCTCAATCTCGCGCCCGGTCACGTCGGCGGCGTGCACGATGCGGCGCGCGCTGTGGCCGCCCTCGCGCGTGAGGTGCAGGCTGCCGCCCGCGCCGCGCGTGAACTGCGCGCCCATCGCCGCCAGCTCCAGCACCGCGGCCGGGCCCTCGCGGCACACGACCTCAACGGCCCTGCGCGCGCGCGCGCGCGCCGTCGCGCCAGCCCGACCCAAGGGCCGCGGCACCCGCCGGCACCAGCAAACGTGCCGCGCGTGGCAGGGCTGGCCGCCACCCGCAGTCTCTTCGCACTGCGCAGCAAGACAGCACAGCACACTGCCAGGCTCTTTCGAACAAGGTAGCGGCGCACTTGCGGCGGTTGAGGTAGTCGCCGGCGACGATGGTGTCCTGGATGTGGGCGTCCACCGAGTCCAGCGCGTCCAGCACGGCGCACACGCCGCCTTGCGCATACTGGGTGCAGCCGTCGCTCGCAGCGCCCTTGGTCACCACCGCCACGCTGCCGTACTCGGCCACCTTGAGCGCGTAGGTCAGGCCGGCGATGCCGCTGCCCAGGACCAGGAAATCGAAGGTGCGCGCGGCCGGCGCGGCGGGCGCGGCCTCGCGGCTCGCGGGGGCGGCCGCGCGCAGCGGCTGCGCCGTGCAGGGGCGGCCGCGCGGCCCTGCCCTGCCGCTCCAGGCCGGGGCTGGCCGTGCCCTCGAGCCGCTGCTCGGCAGGCCCGGTTGTCCTCGCGACCCGCCGGAGCCACGGGCGGCCTTGACGGCGCCGGAGGAACGGAGGGTGGGACCAGCACACGACAGGGCTGCCATGCCGCCGCCGATCCTGGTGCAAAAAGCTTACGCGTCACTGCCTCCCCTACGCAGGCCTCAGGCTGTTCTGCTCAGCGTCGGGAACTTCTTGTTCCAGCACCACGCCTTCTTGCCCGGCTTGCAGGCCTGCGCGCCGCGGCAGAGTCAGCGCTCGCGCACATACAAAGTCACAGGGGCGCGGGCGCGGGCCGGGGCGGCGGGCGCGCCTGCATCGTCCTAGCTTGTCGCAACGCTTGGGCTTGGCATCGGGCTGTTCGCCTTGCCACACGGACGCCCTGCTGATTGTAATGCTCTGACCACCCACGCTAGCTTCTGGCTCTTGGCTTACCACTACTCCCCATTAGTACACTCACCTATACTGGCTGCTGCAGGATGTCCTCCAGCGTCCCTTTGTGTACAATAAAGCATAGAGGGGCGTGCGCGCGCCTGTGCAGAAGATTCCCATTCACAGACAGGATGGCGGACCCGCCACCGCAGAAGCTGCTGGGTGCGCGCTCGCGTCGGAGCAGGCGGGCGCTTGCGTGCACTGGCGGGCCCGGCTGACGGTATCCCGGTGTGCGCAGTGCGCGTGCCAGACTCTGCGTCGCTGGTGACGGTGGCGCCCACGCACTCGCCGGGCGATGGCCCCCACATCAGCCCGTCGGCCAAGCTCAGCGGGTGCGCACCCACGCCGCTCCTCCATGCACAACCGGCGCCTGGGCAACGGCCTCGACGGGAGGACTGCACGCGCAGCGTGGCGGCCGCCAATGCGAGCGTGTGGTCGGCGGACGGCGGTCTGCTGGCGCTGCTGAGCGCCGGCGTGGCGACCGTCTACGACACCGACACGGAGGAGCAGGCGCGTGTGGCGCACGCGCGCAGAGGCGCCCAGGCCCCGCCGCGCCCGCGCACGAGCCGCGCCGCGCGGCGCCGCAGGTGGCCCGGCTGGAGGCGCCGGGCGTGATGGCGGCGGCCTTCTCGCCGCGCGGCACCTACCTGGCCACGTTCCAGCGCACGCGCCCCGAGGCCGGCAATACCGAGAAGAACCTGAAGGCGCGCGCCGGCCCCGGCGGCCGCGGCCGCGGCCGCAGCCCCGCAAGCGCCTGCGGAGCGCTGACGCGCCGCCGCGCGCGCCGCGCAGCTGTGGGACTGGCGCGCGGGGCGGCCGGCGATGGCGCTCTTCCAAAAGGCGTTCTCCCGGGACGCCTGGCCCTCGCTGCAGCTGCTGCCGGACGAGAGCCTGGCGCTGCACGTGGTCACCAACGCGGTCAACGTCTACAACCCGCGCGACTTTGCCGCTGGTGCGCCGGGCTCGCTCCCGCCCAGCGGGTCGCTCGTGCGGCCGCCTGGGCGCGCACACGCCAGCGCCGGTCCTAGCGGGCATGCACGCCGTTCTCTGCAGTGTGCCGACGCGGCCGCGGCCGGGGAACGCACATGCGCGCGCGCGCGCGCAGGCGTGGTCGCCAAGCTGGCGCTCAAGGGCGTGGGCGGCTGCGCGGCGTCGCCCGCGGCGGGCGCGCCGGCGCTGGCCGCGTTCGTGCCGGAGGCCAAGGGCGCGCCGGGCTACGTCGGCGTCTGGACCCTTGACCAGCTCGCGCCCGGCGCCGACCTGCCCGCGCCCGTCGCGCGGCGCACCTTCTTCCGGGTGCGCGCCGATCGCGCGCGCGCAGGACCCGGCGGCTGACGCGGGCGGCGCCGGCAATGCCGGCCGCGACGCCGCAGGCGCCCGGGTCTGCGCCTACGGCTTGTCGGCCAGCCGGCAGCCATGGGTCCGCATGCAAGCACGTCTGAGGCGCAGAGCATGGGGCGCGAAGCAATGCGACCAGCGCGGGAGTGCGTGGCAGCGGGGGGCCGGTCGCCAGCATGCCGGCGTCGGCCCAGCCAGCGCGGCGCGCGCGCGCGCGCAGGCGAGCAGCGTGACGCTGCTGTGGAACGCGGCCGGCAGCGCGCTGCTGGCGCTGACCGCGAGCGACACGGACGCGACCAACCAGAGCTACTACGGCGAGCAGAAGCTGCACTTCCTGGCGGCCGACGGCAGCCTGGACTGCCTGGTACCCGTGCCCAAGGCGCGCCCCGGCCCTGCGCCTGGGCGCCCGCGCAGCGCGCGCGCCTGCATGCCGGCCCCTGGTGTCGCAGCCGACTCGTGCGTGCCGGCGGACTTGCGTGCACATGTGGCTGCATTCAAGCGCGGCGGTGGTAGCACAAGGCGCACACGCTGCCAGGCCGCCACAGGCCCTCCTCCTGCTCCGCGCCCACCCTGCCGCGCCTGACCGCGCGCCCGTGCGGCGCAGGAGGGCCCCATCCACGACGTGCAGTGGTCGCCGCGGGGCGACCACTTCGTGACTGTGGCAGGCTTCATGCCGGCCAAGACGACCGTGTTCACGGCCGCCTGCAAGCCGCACTTCGACCTGGGCAGCGGGCCGCACAACATGGCGCGCTGGAGCCCCCAGGCGCGCCGCCCGGCGCGCTGCGCGGCGCCCTGCCGTCGCGGTCGCAGCTCGGCCGGGGCGCGCGGCGGCGCCTTGCGCCTGGCGGCATGCCCGGCCCGCGACGCGCTGCCGGGCCGGGGCAGTGCTGTTGGCCGCGTGCCTGTTCGCGCTGCCTGACGGCGTGCCGAGCGCAGCGCCGCCTCGAGCGTGCACGCGCAAGCGCCGGCGGTTGTAGTGTCAACAAGGGAGCGGGTGCTCTGGCGCCCTGCTGACGGCGCCGCTGCGTGGCATGCAGGGGCGCTTCCTCGCGATCGCCGGCTTTGGCAACCTGCCGGGCGACGTGGCGCTGTACGACCGCAAGCCCGACGGCAAGTTCAAGCCGATGGGTTCAGTGCGGTGCGGCCTGCATGCGACAGCCGCCCGCAGCCTGGCCAGCCTGGGTCCGTTTCGCATGCCTGCCTGTGTCTGTGCAGCTGCCACTGGTGTGACAGAGCGGCGTGCGGTCGTGTGGCGAGCGCGGCGGGCGAGCCAGCGATAAGCCAGTGTGCGACGCCTGCCGGCCGGCAGCGCAGGGTGGAGAACGGCGTGACCCTGGACTGGGCGCCGGACGGCCGCCACTTCCTCACGGCGACCATCGCGCCGCGCCTGCGCGTCGACAACGGCCTGCACCTGTACAGGCGCGCGCGCGCGCGGTCCAGCCGCGCGCACGTCCGCATGCTGAGGTCGTTCTAGCAGCCCCGCCCCAGGCTCCAGTGCGCCAGCGAGCCCCCGGCAGCCGCCCTTTGCTTTCCGACGCAAGCCTGCGTACAGGCTACGGCTTGAGTGCCGGGAGCATGCTCCTGGGCGCGCCGCGCCGCTGCGCTCCCCGCAAGCCAGCCGCCGGCACCCGGAACGCACGGGAAGCATGCTGCCCCGTCGGGAGCGAGACCCGGTCGGCCGCCCCGGCGCGCCAGGTACGACGGCGCGCACCTGCACAGCGAGCGGCGCGAGGTGCTGCTGGAGGCCGCCTGGCGCCCGGCGCCGGCCGGCGCGTTTCCGGAGCGGCCGCCGTCGCCGCGCGCGGCCGCCGACGGCGCCGACGGGCGGCCGGCCGCGCCGCCCGTGGTCGCGCAGCGCCCGCAGGGCTACGTGCCGCCCAGCCGGCGCGGCAACCCTGGCGCGCCCCCCAGCGCCGCCGCCGCTCCGGCCGTGCTTTCGCTCTCACCTGGCAGCGCCGGCGTCCACGTCTGGCCCGGCTCTGCTCATGCGCGCCGCGGCGCGGCCCAGCCGCTGCTGCTCCGCCTGGCGGCAGTCGCCGTGTCTGACCGTGCGGATGTGGTGCTCGGGCCTGGACGGGGTGGTGCCCATGCAGCGGCGCGTGTGCCGGGCGCCGCGTGCGCTACCGTCGTCGCGCAGCGCTGACGCGGCCAGCCATCGCGCGCAGGCGCGGCCAGCAGCGGCACATTCAGCCTGGCGTATGACCCGGCGGACAGCGCACGCGGGCGCCTGGGCGGGCCGACGCTGCGGACGCTCGTACCCGGCGCCGCGCCGCCCGACACGAAGGCCGCGTCCAAGAACGCGCGCCGGCGCCGCGCCAAGGGCGGCAAGGCCGACGGCGCGGACGCCGACGCGCAGCCGGCGGCAGAGTCCGCCCCCGCGGCCGGCCGCGGCGGCGACGACGCGTCGCCGGCGGCGCAGGACAACGGCCATGCGGGCGACGGGCACGCGGCGCCGTCCGAGGCGGACGCCGCTGCTGGTGCGCCTCCTCGCTCTCTGCTGTTGACAAAACGCCTGACCCGCCGTGCTCGTCGGGGCGCGGCCGTCAGAGGCGCGCGCGGGCGTGTGGGCGCTGGCGGGCGAGGCGTCTCGTGCGCGGCAGGCGTGGCAGAGCTGCGTGTGGGTGACGGCGACGGCGGCGGCGGCGGCGCGGAGGCCGCGGCGGAGGGCGCGGGCGACGCGGCCAAGCGCGCGCGCAACCTGCAGAAGAAGCTGCGTCAAATCGCGGCGCTGCGCGAGCGCGCCGGCACGGGCGAGGCGCTGGGCGCGGAGCAGCGCGAGAAGCTGGCCGCCGAGGCGGGCGTGCGCGCGGAGCTGGCCGCGTTGGGCGCGCCCGCCTGACGCAATGCCGCGCCGGCCGCGCTCGGCGTGCCCGTCTGACGCGGCGCTATAGGGGTAGGCGCCGTGACGGCCACGCGAGCAGCGGGCGCGCAGAGCGCGCGCGCTCGCGCCGGCCGGCGCGCCCGCCTGCTGCGCGGCGCAGGGCTTTGCCAGACGTGGGCGCCTGCTCTGTGGCTCCGCAGCCCGCGCGGGCAGGCTGCTTGGCCCGGCCGGCCTGCCGGCCTTCACGCAGCCTGGCCACGCTGCGCTGCCCGTGCTGCTGTAGACAGTTGTTTGCGCGAAAGATTTGCTTTTGCGACACAAGGCTGCTTTTGGGAGCCAGTGCTGCTTTTGGGACACAACTGGTTGCTGTTTCGCTGAGTCTGAGGCGGAGGAGCTGCCATGTTGACGGTGGTCTGCCATGCTGGCAGCCCTGGCTGTCCATTCTGCGTTGGGGTCGCACTGTAAGTCTGGTCATGATGGGTCGCAGCCGCTGCTGCATGTCCTGCATATGCCTTGCCACAGAGAAGCAGGAGGCCTTGATGTGAGTGATGCAGAGCGACCGCGGAGCACTCTGCTACAGGCAAACATGCCCGAGCTGCGCTGGGTGAGCGGATCGATAAGAGACAAGCTGGTCCGGTGTCAGTGTCGTTTCCACGAGTGCGCGCCCACGAGGCGCACACCACAGGACTGAGAGCGCGGGCCGGCGGCTTCGGGCGGGTCTGGTCACCACAAGCCCCAGGCCCGGCTCCGCGGCGCCGGCAAAACACAAGGTGCCAACAGGGAGTGGGCAACGGACGCCCGGTTCAGACAGGCGCGGACTGGCGCGGCGCGCGCCACGCCCCAGTTCAGCAGTCGGTCGCGGTTCGGGCAGGTAGTGTACAGACCCATGGCGCATGCCGCCAGGGGCCCCTGCTGCAAAATTGGGAGGCTGCCCGCCGCCGGCGCCCGCCCCGCCGCAGCCCCTCTGCCCCAGCAGGCACATGCGCACCGCCGCAGAGTGCTAACCAAATAATGGGTGGCAGGCGAATCGCGCCCGCTGCGCACCACGCGCCCATAGTCGGCTCCCCTAGCGGCAAACCCGTCAAACAGGCCGCCTCGCGCAGCGCGCCGCAGCCCACACCGGCGCCGCAGCGCCCGCGCGCGCCCGGGCGCCCGCCGCGCGAGCGCGCGCACGGGGCCCGCGCTGCGTCCGCCCGCGCGCTCACGCGTCGTCGCCGTTGGCGACCGCGGGCGCGTCGGCGAAGAACGCATGGCGCAGAGCGGCGCGCGCGGTGATGCGCTCCGCCGGGTCGTACCGCAGCAGCGCCGCCAGCAGGTCCAGCAGGTCGGGCAGCAGCGGCTGCGGCGCCGGCGCCGGCAATCAGCGCACAGGCGGCGTGCTGAGCACGCACGTGCAAGCCGTGCCTGCGACTATGGTGCACATGCGCTGTCGTCCGCCAATGTGCTGTTGCACGGAACACGACACAGCGCGGACAGCACCGCCGTTGGCGGCGATCTCAGGTGGCTGGGTGCCTAGCGCGCAGGCAGCCCGCGCTGCCGGAACTGTGAGCGGCCGCGGCGCGCCTGCAGCGACTCCTCGCCCAGCGAGGACAGCAGCGGCGCCAGCCCCGTCAGCTTGGCCACCGCCTTGGCGCTGCGCCGGTTCGCCGCCCCCTCCGGCCAGTTCAGCCTATGCCTGCGCCCCCGGCCGCACGCGTCACCGGGCCGCCCCGCACTGCCTACAAGCCATGGCGCCCACTCGCAGCGGCCTGTCCGGGCGGTGGCGGCCGCGCTGTCAGGGGCGCAGGCCGCAGTGGCGCCGCGCCCGGGCGGGGCCGCACCGCGCGGTGAAGTACTTGGCGGCCTGCCGGTTGGCAGCGCGCGCCAGGTGCTCCGGCAGCGGCCCCAGCACCGCTTCCATCATCGCCAGGTGCTCCAGGTTCTCGTGCGTCTGGAACAGCGCGTCGCCTGCCGCCCCACGCGCGCGCGTCAGCGCGCCGCGCGCCGCGGCCCGCGCCGCCCGCGCGCCTCGCGCGCGCGAAGGCGCGGCCGACGGCATGCGCCGGCTCTCCCTCGTAGCCTGCAGCGCAGGGCTGCGGGCAGGCGGCTCGCGCGGGGGCGGCGCGCGCGCACCGGTGGCCAGCTCCACCAGGATGCAGCCGACGGACCAGAGGTCGCAGGGGAAGCTCCAGCCGAGGCCCAGGATGACCTCGGGCGCGCGGTAGTGCCGCGTGCTCACGATGCTGCTGTGGTACTGGTCCTCGAACGTCGCGCTGCCAAAGTCGATGACGCGGATCTGGTCGCCGCAGGGCACGCGCCGCGCGGCCGCGCGGCCGCGCCGCGCCGCCGAGGGCGGCTCCAGCTTGCTGTACTCCAGGGAGGCCAGCAGGATGTTCTCGGGCTTGAGGTCGGTGTGCACCAGCTGCACCTCGTGCAGGTACGCCACCGCCTCCAGCAGCTGCCGCCCGAACGCGCGCACCTGCGCGCGGCGGCGCCTCAGCGCCCGCGCCGCGCCTCCGCTCCCCACCCTGTCACGCGCGCGGCGCTGCCTGCGCACGCCGGCCCCCGCCCCTCGCCCCGCGGGCCCCCGGCTCGCCTACGCGCCGGGCCTGCCGCAGACCGGCACGCGCGCGCGCCCGCGGCGCCTCACGCGTGGCTGCCCCGCCACACCCCCGCGCTGGTGCCGACAGCGGCCCCGGGCCCCCAGCGGCGGCAGCGCGCGCGGGCCGCACCATGGCCGCCGGGAACGGGCTGTACGAGTTCTTCCGCAGGAAGTCGTACAGGCTGAGGCCCAGCTTCTCGAACACCATGCAGACGTGCCCGCGGTAGTCAAACCACTCGCGCAGGCTGACGCAGTGGTAGCGCCCGCCCGGGTCGTTGCGCTCCAGCGTGTTCAGCACCTCCAGCTGCGCGCCGCGCGCACGCCCGCCCGCTCGCAACTAGCGCGCCCCGGCCGCACGGCTCGCCAAGGGCCGAGGCCCCGGCCGTGCCAGCGGGCCCCCCTCGGCGTCCACCAGGCTGCGCGCCGGAGCCGCGCGCCGCGCACCTCTATCATCGCCGCGTCCCGGTACTTCTGCACGTTGCGCACAATCTTTATCGCCACGTAGTCCTTGTTCTTCCTGTCCCAGCACTCCAGCACGCGCCCAAAGGTGCCTGCAGCGGGGCAAGGGTCACGAGCGGGCCGGGCCGAGCGGCCGGGCGCCGGCAGGGTGCGCGGCCGTTCCGCCGCGGGCGCGGGGGGCGCCAGGGGCCGCGCACCCTCGCCCATCTTGCTAAGGATCTTATCTGCGCGCGCGCAGGCCGCAATGTTAGCTCCGCGCGGATGTTTGGGCGGCTGGCGCGGCGGGGCGCCGGGTGCGGCCGGGCGGGGCGGCGGGGCGCACAGCGCGAGGTCATGTTGTCTCCCAGCTCGTACACAAAGTGCCCGTCCTGCAACGGTCCTACTGGTGGTGAGCATGCTGCCGGGTGCGGATGTTAGCGGCCCCGGGCTGCGGCACCGGGCCAGCGGGCAGTGCCGCACCTTGCCGTCCTCCCGCAGGGGCGGGGACGGCCTGTCCGGCACCACGAAGGCGCGAGTGTCTGTGGGTGCGGGCACGCCCGGCCGCACCACGGGCTCCCGCAGCAGCGGCTCCTCCGTCTGCACGAGGCGCCCGTCAGCTGGCGCCCCGGCTGCAGGATTGGCGCAGGGCAGGCCGCGGGAGGGCCCGGGAGCACCCGCTGCCGCTTCTCATCCCGCTCCGCTACCTGCTCGGCCTCTTCCCGCGGCCGTCGCCGCTTGGTGCCCTTCCTGGCGGCCAGCTCCCGGCTGGCGGGCTCGGCCTCGGCCACTGCTGACGCCGGCCGGCGCTGGCGGGCTACGCGGGCCATCAGAAGTCTGGCAAGACCGTGCTCAAAAAGTTGCTGGGGAGGTGCGGCAGGGTTTCTGTGGCCACACACAGCTTTGTTTTTACACACACCGCCAGAGGCACTCCCAGGCAAGCAGGTCACTTGGCCTTGTCCTTCTCCTCCGCGGCGGCCTCCGCCGCGCGCTTGGCGCGCTTGCCCAGGTGCTTCTTGTTTGTGCGCTCCAGGCGCAGCTTGTAGTACGCCCGGAAGGCCTGCGCAGCAGCAAGAGGCCACTCAGCAGCCGGCCGGCGGCGGTCGGCGCGCAAGCTGGTGGTGCACGGCAGGGGCAGGGGCCGCCGCAGCGGCGGGGGCCGCGCCTGCATCTCCTCCGTGATCTTCACCGTCTCCAGCTCGGCCGCGGGCGCCGCGTGCGCGATCGGCAGCAGCGCGCCCTTGGCCTGCTGCACCGCCGCCAGCTCCTCCTTGCTGGAGTCGCCCGCCTTGGGCTTCTTGGCGCGCCGCGGGAAGACCACCAGGCTGGCCTTGTACGCCTTGAGCCTGTTGACGTTCTCCTGCGCGCGCGCTGCCGCCGCGTCGGCGCGCGCCGCGGCGCGCAGGGGTCGGGGCAGGGCGAGCAGGCCCGCAGCGGCGCGCCCCGAGCAAGCAGCGGCGCGAGCGGGCAGGCCATTAGCCTTGTCGGCACTGCAGGGCGCCTGGGAAAGCCAGCCCTGCTCGCCTGCCAGGCAGGCGCACGCAGCCTGCGTCGCACCTGCAGGCTCTCCAGGGAGCGGTTGCGCCGCCGGTGGTCGACAGCGATCCCGATCGTGGGCGCAGCCTTCCTGGGGATGCCCGCCTCCTGCGCGCCGCCCGGCACGCCGGCGTCAGAGCCTTATAACCCGGCTGCCGGTGCGTCTGCGCGACGCACTGCCGCAGCCCGGGCGCCCAAGCCAGAGTTAGCAGCCCGGGCGCCCAGGCCAATGAGCAGGCCGGGCGCTCTGGCCAATCCGCAGGCCAGGCGCCCAGGCCAAGCCGCCTGAGCCGGTGGGGCGCGCGCCTTCAGCTCCTCAAACGTGAAGCCGCGCCCGAAGCGCTTCTTCAGGTTGTAGCGCACGGTTTGCCCGCGCACGACCGGCCGCAGCGCGCCCGCCACTGGCCGCGGGAACACCTTTGCCGCCTTGGCCACGCGCGCTGCGGCGGGAACGTCCCCACTCAGGCTGCTGCGACGCCGCCCCTGCACAGGGCCTGTGGCGTGCAGCGATGGCGCGGGGCACGCATCGGCTGCCAGCCTGCAGCCCCATTCCTGCACAGAGCCACGTCGGCAGGCATACTTCCACAAACATGTAACGCCGTGTCAGCCTGATGGCGCTGATCATGCAAGGCCGGCCATACTCCGCAGCGGCGCCTTGGCGCCGGGCCGCAGCGCTCCCCTCCGATAGAGCACTGCACGCGAGCGCGGCGCGCCCGCAGCCAGGGGTGGCCCGCCCGGAGCGGGGCGGGCGCGCACCGTTCCGCCTGCGCTCCTTGCGCGCGGGCTGGTTGAACCAGGTGCGCACATGCAGCTGCCACTTCTTCTTGAAGTGCTGGTTGGGCACCTGGTTGTTGTGCTTCACCATCTTGCCAGCCTGCGCGGGCGCGGCGCCGGTGCGTCAGGCGCCCCACAAAGCAAACAGGTAACAGCAGGGGGCACTGCAAGCGTCGGGGCAGCGGGGAGGCACCTCGCCACGGGGCGACGGAACAGCACTGCCTCCCTCGGGCCCGCCCACTCCTGGCGGCCGAGGCAGACCGCCCTACCAGAGGGCAAGCTCGCCCTGTCAGGCCCTAGGCCGATGACTTGGACCAGATGCCGGTGCTGGCTAGGAGCGCGCTGTGAGCATGCCAGCCTGCCTCACGCGGTCCTGCTGCGCGCGCGGCTCATGAGCGACCGCCGGGAGGCAGTGATGCGCCATCCGGACATGCGGGGGCCGCGCGCATGCTGAGGGGCTGCGCAGCGGGCGGACCATGGCGGAGGGAAGCGTGCTCGGGCAGGAGACGGAGGACCTGCCCACCTCGCCCGTCAACCGGCAGCCCTCGCAGACGCTGGGCGTCCCGGGCGTCCCCAGCTCGCGCGTGGGTGCGCCCCGCTGCGCGGCCGGCGCCCCTGCGTGCGGGCATGCTGGGCGGCGCGCGCGGGCATGGCGCAATGTGGCGCGCTGGGCGCGTGCCGAGGCCGCGTCGGCAGCGGCTGCGGTCTTGCGCTTGGTCCTGCCTGCCGGCAGCGGGCAGCACGGCCCTCGCGGTGATGCCGGTCACGCTCACGCGGACGCGTGCACCCGGGCGTGCTGGCTCGCCCCGGCCAGCGCTCCTGCCGGCCCTGTGGGCAGACCCGGCGCGGCACGCGCTCTGCGTGCTTCCCCCCTGCAGCTGCGCGCCACCCCGGCTGTCCGCCAGCAGCGTCCAAGCTTGGGCGGGGAGGCGCCCACACGCAGCACGTGCGCGCGGCCGCGGCCCGGCCCGATGCCGCGCGCGGGGCCGCGCAGACCGGCTGCTGCTGCAGCGGCTGCGCAAGAGCCAGAGCGGGACCGCGCTGTACGGCGACGCCCAGGCCGCGGCGGAGGACCGGGAATGCGCGGCGGAGCCCAGCGTGTACGCCGCGTACGAGGGCGCGCACAGCCAGCGGCTGATCGTGGTCGCCAACCGCCTGCCCGTCTCCGCCTTCAAGGACCGCGACGGGCGCTGGGCGCTGCAGGCGCGCCCGCGGCCCCGGGCCCGGCCTCAGCGCCGGCGCCGGCCCCGCCGCGCCGCCTGCCCGCTTCCGGGGCAGGGTAACCCCGTGCCGCCGGGTCTGCGGGCCTGCGCGGCGGCCTGGGCGGGCCGCGCGCGCTGTGCGCATCAGCGCCTTCGCCCGCGTCCGAGCTGCGGCTCTGCACGCCTGCCGCCTGCTCATGAGCCCGCTTGGGCATGGGAGGCTGCAGCAGGGAGTTGCCAGGCATGCAGGTGCCCAGCACCTGCCTGACGTCTTCGGTGCCGCCAAGCGATGGACCGGTCACGCCTCGCACGCGTGACCTGCTCACCCCAGCGCGCTGTGAGAGCGCAGCCGGGGGCGCCGCGGCGCGGCAGGTCAGCGCGGGTGGCCTGGTGAGCGCGCTCATGGGCGTCTCCAACTTCAAGACCTGCTGGGTCGGCTGGCCAGGTGCCGCGCCCCGGCACGGGGGGGCGTGACCTGCAACGTAGCGAGCAGAAACGCGACCAGTTGCCAGCGCTGCCATTTGCACAGCCGCGGGCTGCCTCTCGCGTTGTCCAGGCCCCGCGCATCGGCGCGCCCATGCACGGCGGCAGCCCGAGCCCGGCCGGACGCCGCAGGCGTGTACGTGGACGAGGGCCCGGACCGCGACGCGCTGACGGAGGCGCTCGGGCGCGAGCACTACGTGCCCGTCTACCTGGACCCCAAGACGGCGCGCGCGGCGCACCCGCCGCCCCTGCGCGCTCGCTGCCCTGCATGCGCCCGCACCACACCCGCCCGGGCCCGGCAGCTGTGCCTAAAGGACGCGGCCCGTTGGTGCAGCCCGGGGTCGCGTCACGCGCACCGCGGCGCGCCCGCGCCCCGCGGTGCAGCGTTGCGTCGCGCCGCCGGCGACAGGCGCGTGGCCGGCAGCCTCACCCTACCATACACCCGGCACGCAGGTGGACCTGCACTACAACGGCTTCTGCAACAGCGTGCTGTGGCAGCTGTTCCACTACGTGCCGCTCAACATCGACAGCAAGCTGAGCGAGACGCGCACGCTGCAGTTCCAGTGGGCCGCCCACCAGGCGCGCCGCCCGCGCCCGGCCCCGCCCTGCCGCGGCCCCGCACGCGCGCTCGCGCAGCCGGCTCACCTGCGCTCAGCTAAGCCCACCTTAACTTTACCGCATTGCGCAGGAGGCCAACCGGCGCTTTGGCGAGGTGGTGCTGCGCAACTACGCGCCCGGCGACGTGGTCTGGGTGCAGGACTACCACCTGATGCTGCTGCCCGCGCTGCTCAAGCTGCGCGCGCCCAAGATGAAGGCGCGCCCCGGCGCCCGCCCGCGCCGCGCCCCGCTGACTGGCCGCCGCTCCGCCGTGCCCCCACCGCAAGCTGCTCGCGCACCGGCCGCGTGTTGTGTCCCTGCGCACCTGCTGAGCGCGCGGGGCGTGGCGGCCGGCCGCGCACGCGCTGAGCGCGCGCGGGCGCCGACGGCAGGCGCGGCCGCGCGCGCAGGTGGGCTGGTTCCTGCACACGCCCTTCCCGAGCAGCGAGATCTACCGCACGCTGCCGGTGCGCGAGGAGGTGCTGCGCGCGGTGCTCAAGGCGGACCTCATCGGCTTCCACACGTACGACTACGCGCGGCACTTTGTGTCCGCCTGCACGCGCATCCTGGGCCTCGAGGCGCGCGCCCGGCCGCCCCTGCGGCGGCGGCGTGCCGGGGCGGGCGCCGCCTGCGGGCGGGTGTCGTCAGCGCAGGCGCAGCGTGCCGGGCTCTGCGGTGCAAGGTCTCGGGCTGCTTGTGCTCCAGTGCTCTCGGCAGGTGCTGCTGCGCGTCGCCGAGGTACGGCGGGCAGTGCGATGCACCTGTGCGCTGCCGGGCGTGCCGCCGGTCACGCCGATCAGCTTGGGGCGCTCTGCGCGGTCCGAAAGCAGGCTGGGCTGCGGACGGATGGGTCTGAGTGCGGTCGCACGCTGGGGCCGCGCACAGAGCCGTGCCCGAGCAGGGCTGGCGCCTCGTCGCGCACATGAGTTCCAAATAACCTCGGTGCGCGCGCAGGGCACGCCGGAGGGCGTGGAGGACAACGGGTCGCTGACGCGCGTGGCGGCCTTCCCCATCGGCATCGACCCGGAGCGCTTTGCGCGCGCGCTGGACCGCGCCGACGTCAAGGTGCACATCGCGCAGCTGCTCAACCGCTACGCGGGGCGCAAGGCGCGCCCCGCCGCGCCCGCCGCGTCGCCGGGGGCCCCGCGCGCCGTGGGCGTAGGCGGGGGCCTGCAGCGCGGAATCGTGCTCGGGTTGACAGCTGCCGGGCCGCCTTGTGCGCCCGCTTAGTCTGCGAAGCGGCGGGCGTCAGGGACGCGCGTGCTGACCTGGCGCGCAGGCGGTGCCGCGCATGGGCCGCCTGCGTATGGTCAGGGGCGCCCTGTAGCAAAACCCTGACCTATACATGCCCCAACCCCACCCTGCCAAAGGGCCCCCGGCGCGCAGGCGGAGCCGGGCGTGGACTGCCTGGATATCACAAAGAGCATTCTGCGGAAGCCCTGACCTGATCATACCCTACCGCAACCCTGCCAACGGGCCCGTGGCGCGCAGGTAATGCTGGGCGTGGACCGCCTGGACATGATCAAGGGCATCCCGCAGAAGCTGCTGGCGTTCGAGAAGTTCCTGGAGGAGCACCCGGAGTGGCGCGACAAGGTGCTGCTGGTGCAGATCGCGGTGCCCTCGCGCACCGACGTGCCCGAGTACCAGGCGCGCCCGCCCGCCCGCCCGCCGCGCGCTGGCCTTGGTGCGCCTGGGCGCGCCGCATGCAGGGCCGCATGCCTGCATCTCAGACCTGCGGCTTCGCCGAGGCACCCGTCACGCACCCGCGCGCGAGCCGCGCGAGCCATGCGCGTTTCGAGCGCGGGGCGTGAGGCGCGCGGCGCGCGCCGCGCGCAGCGGCTGCGCAGCATGGTGCACGAGATCGTGGGCCGCATCAACGGGCACTACGGCACGCTGACGCACGTGCCCATCCACCACCTGGACCGCCAGGTGCCGCCCGCGCCGCAGCCGCGCCCGCCTCATGCGTCAGCTTGTTCCCGTCGCCCGGCCGGCGCTGCCGGGACCGGCCGCGAGCGGCTGTGAGCAGGCGTGTCGTGCGCTCCGCCGCCGCTCGTGCGCCCGGCAGCTCGCATGCACGATGCCAGTCCCGCTCGCGCAGCGAGGCCGGGCAGGTGCGCCCCGGGCCTGGGCGCGCGCACGCCTGCGCCCCGCGCGCGCGCGCGCTGTGCAGCCGGGCAAGGGTCAGGGCTGGGGACGCGGCTGAGGCGCCCGCGCGCGCGCGGCAGCTGGCGTTCCACGAGCTGGCGGCGCTGTACGCGATCACCGACGTGGCGCTGGTGACCAGCCTGCGCGACGGCATGAACCTGGTGTCCTACGAGTACGTGGCCTGCCAGAGCGACAATGCCGGCGCGCGCCCCGGCCCCTGCGCACGGTTGGGGTGGTCCCCACCCTGGTGCCGACCGCCGCTGGCCTGGCAATGCGCCCAGTGCACGAACTCGGGCAGCGCTGGGATGCGCATGGGGGGGTGGCACAGCCCATTGAGCCGCGCGGGGCTGCAACCTTCTCATGGGCGCAAGTCCCTGCATTACACAAGCTACAACCGTCGCTTGCGCAATGAACTGGGGGCAGCGTCCTCTGTGCACCTGCGGCGAGTCATTTGCCTCTGCACGGCGCTGTCGGGCTCTCCAGAACAGCCCAGCGTGCATGCGACCTGGGACTGAGCGTGCGGCGGGGCGCACGCGCGCAGGCGTGCTCATCCTGAGCGAGTTTGCGGGCGCAGCGCAGTCGCTGGGCGCGGGCGCGATCCTGGTCAACCCCTGGAACATCACTGACATGGCCGCAGCGATCGAGGATGCGCTGACGATGTCGGACCAGGCGCGCGCGCCAACGCGCCCCGACCCCCGCCCTGGGCGCCGCCCCACCGCCAGGGTTCCGCGCGCAGAAACCCTAGAGCGTGCGGGGGATTGGTAGAACTGCTAGAGCGAAGATAGGGTAGGGTAGAGCGAAGATAGGGTAAGGCGGCAGCAAACAGCGAGAGTGTTGTGCCGGCGCTGCTGCACTGGGTGTCTTCCTCCTGGCGCGCTCGCCAGGGCGCCGGCCTGCGTGCGCGCCGCAGGGTAGTGCATCCCCCGGGGCGGTGCACCAGAGCGATGCAGCGCTCGGGGGGCGGGGCGCGCCACCGGTGCGCGCCGCGCCCGTGCCTGCCGCGCGCGCGACGGGCCGCGCGCGCGCAGGAGCGGCGCGAGCGGCATCGGCAGAACTACATGCACATCACCATCCACACCAGCCAGACGTGGGCGGACACGTTCATCTCGGAGCTCAACGACACGCACGTGGAGGCCGAGCTGCGCACCAAGCATATCCCGCCGCAGGCGCGCCCGTGCGGCGCACGCCCGGGGCCGGCCTGCTTTTTGTCCGCTGCGGCAGCATGCAGCCTGCGCAGCGCGGCGCCGTGCATTGGCCGCAGCGCGGGCCGTTCGCGCCGCGCGCTGGCTGCCCGCCCCTGCGTTCTGCCAGGCGCTGCGCCCGGTGCGTTCTGTCCGCGGCCGCCCGCGTCTGACGGGCGGCGCCGGGGGCCGCAGCTGGACATCGGGGCGGTGGTGCGCGCGTGCCGCGGCGCGCGCCGGCGCCTGCTGGTGCTAGGCTACAACGCGACGCTGACGACCGCCGTGGAGGCCCCGCGGCAGCCCAAGCGCCACTTTGACCAGATCAAGGCGCGGCGCTGCCGAAACCGCGCCCGCTGCCTGCCTGTGCGCCTGTAGAGGCCCTGCACTGCCGCGGCGCAGTGCCCAGGGTGTGTGCGGCAGACGAAGGAGAGCCTTGTGCCATGCAGCGAGCGCAGACGTGCTGCCGGGCGCTCCGCGCCCGCGCCAGACGCGCGGCGAGACATGCGCGCGCAGGCGCTGACGCGCGTCAACCCGGCGGTGTACGAGTGCGTGGCCGCGCTGGCCGCCGACCCGGCCAGCGCGGTGGTCATCTTCAGCGGCAGCGACAAGGCGCGCGCGCGCGCTGTCGTGATCTGACATTGTGAGGGCATGGCCGCGTGCGGGGTGGCCATGGCCACGGGTCGCGATCAGGCCGCAGCGCCTCGCACCCCAGCAGCCGTGCCTGTGATGCCTCGGCGGGCTGACCGGGGCGTGTGGCGCGCCTGCGTCGCCGCGGCCCCGGCCTTACGCGCGGCCCGCGCGCGCAGGGGCGGCTGGAGGAGGCGTTTGGCGCGCTGCCGGTCTGGCTGGCGGCCGAGAACGGCGTCTTCATCCGGCCGCCCGGCGACGCCTGGGTCACGCTCCTGCAGGCGCGGCGCGGCGCACCCGCGCATGCGGCGCATGTCCTGAGCCGGCCGGCGCCGCGGCGCCAGGCCAGCGCCCTGCTCCCTGCACGCTGAGGGCGCTCCTGAGTGCGGTATTGGTCCGGCATGCGGCGACACGCCAAGCGCCCAGGGCGCTCGGCACGGGCCGGCGGGCCGGGCGGCTTGCGGCCGCGGCGCGGCGGCGCCGAGGCGGCGGGCGCGCGCGCAGGTGGCCAAGCGGGAGTGGATGGAGAGCGTGCGGCTGGTCTTCGACTACTTCTGCGAGCGCACGCCGCGCTCGTTCGTGGAGCTGCGCGAGAGCAGCGTGGTGTGGAACTACAAGTACGCCGACGTGGAGTTTGGGCGGCTGCAGGCGCGCTGACGCGCACGCGCGCGCGGGCGGGCGGGGAACGGCCTGCAGCTGTCGCGTCCGCGCGCTCTGTCACTGCCAAGCGAGTGCGCGTGCGGGCTCGTGCGGGCAAAGCTCGGGCCGCTAGGCGCTGCGCGCGGAGCGGCCGGCGCGCGCGGCGGGGTGAGCGGGGGCCCGGCGCGCTGCGCGCGCAGGCGCGCGACCTGCTGCAGCACCTGTGGACGGGGCCGATCTCGAACGCGCCGGTGGACATCGTGCAGGCGCGCACCGCGCAGCCTGTGCAAGCGCCCGCCCGCGCCCCAGCATGCAGTCCCCCGCACAAAAGTAGGCCCGCCTGCATGTGCGGGGGCTTGCGCACGCCGCATCGCCGCGAGAGCTTCATACTTGAGACAGGGGTTCACCCCAGCAGCAGGCTGCGGTGCTGCCCTGGCTCCAAGCGGGTTGCAGCACAGCGCAGGCGCGGTGGCAGCGCGGCCGCGCGCCGCGCGGGGCCATGGCGCGCCGTGACGCGCGGGCGCGGCGCGCAGGGCGCGAAGAGCGTGGAGGTGCGGCCAATGGGCATCAGCAAGGGGCTGGCCATGCAGCGCATCCTGGCCGCCATGGCCGAGCGCTGCGGGCCGGGCGCGGTGGCCGCCGACTTTGTGCTCGCGGCGGGGCACTTCCTGGCGCGCGACGAGAACCTGTTCACCTTCTTCGAGGGTCACGCGCTCAAGGCGCGCGCGGCGCCCCCCCCCGGACGCGCGCCATGCTGCGTGCATCGTCGGGCCCGGCCACGCGGCGAGCTGCACAGTGTGCCAGGGGCGGGCCGTGCGGCTGTATGAGCTCAGCCGGCCTGGCAGCCAGGGCGGGCCGCCGCCGGCCCAGCTGCGCGAGCGAGCACGCGCCCGGGGAGCGAGGTTCGGTGCCGCCGGGGCCGCAGGCGCGGTCGTCCGCGCGCGGGGAGCGCGCGCTGGCGGCGCTGCCGGAGCTCGGCAGCGAGGCGGAGCCGTCGGGCGCGATCGCGGACGTGGCCGGCGGGCCGATGCCCATCCCGCGCGCGCGGCAGGTCCGGCCGCCCCCGCCCCACCCTCGCCTCGCCGCTGCGCGAGGCCGAGCGCACCTGCTGCTGGCTGGCGGCGCAGCGTCCTCAAGTTTTCGCTTCTCGACCCTCTGAAGCAGCCATGCAGAGCGGGCTTGCCAGAGCTGCCGGGCGGCAAGGGCGGTCTCCTTTCGGGCGCCGCGTGTCCGCCGCTCGGCACGGAGCCATGGCGGGCGCAGCGGCCGCACACATGCCGGGGGAGAACTCCGTGCTGCTGCATCGCGCTCCCTCCTGCCTGGTCTGACGTGCAGCGCTGGGCGGCAGGCGTTTGTGCCGCGCGCGAGCGCGGACAACCACCCCAACCTCGCGCAGACCTCCTCCGGCTTCCCGTCGCCGTCGGGGAAGTTTGGTGCGCGCGCGGGGCCCCAGGGGGGAGGCGGCTCCCCGTGCGCCGCCGCTCCTGGCGGGCTGCAGTGCCTTTGAGCGGGTCGGGAAGCAGGCGCTGCCAACGTCCAGCTCGAGACGTCCGCGAGCCTGCCAACTGCCCAATTCACCAGCGCGCCAGGATCGGTACACCAGTGCGCGTCGCTCTGCGGGAGCGGGAGCCCAGGGCGCGCAGCCAGGGGCAGGCGCCCCTCTGCCCGCCGCAACCAGCGTTGCGGCAGGGTTAGGGTCCCAGCGCCCGCACCAACGGCTGCCCGCCCTGCGCGCAGGGCATTACCCACACCACCACCACCACCACCGGCTCGACCTGGACCCTTCCGGCAACGGCGCGCCGTTCGGAGCGCCGTTCGGTGCGCCGTATGGTGCGCCGTACGGCGACGGCGCGGGCGAGGCCGGGCCGCCGCTGCCGCTCAAGCTGCCGCCGGAGCACCTGTTCACGTGCACCGTCGGCCGCAATCGCTCGCAGGCCCGGTGCGCACGCCCCCGCCGCCGAGCGGGCACGCTCCGGCCGCCTGGGCGGCCGAACGCCGACGAGCCGCGCAGCGCGGCGTGGCGCCGCTACGTGCGCTCGGTGGCGCACTGTCTGGCAAACAGTGTTTGCTTGGCAGCGTGCGCCAAAGCCCTGGACATGATACCCTGGCGACCGGCGGGTCGCGCGGTGCGCAGGTACTTCCTGACGGGCAGCAGCGAGGTGGGCACGCTGCTGGCGCAGCTGGCCGAGTCGCCGCAGGCGGGCGGGCCCCGCGCGGCCTGATGGTGGAGGGTGTGGCGCGCGTGCGGGAGGGGGTGGAGAGTGAGAGTGTGTGTTGTCTTGTCTTAGCATAGACGCCCAAGTGACGGGGCTGTTGGGGCGTGTGCGGCCTTGGCCGCGCGCCTGCTTGAACGCATGAGCGCTCGCTGGGTGTTTTGCGCTGCGGCCGCTGCCCCGCAGCGGCCACGGGTCTTTTGCAGTCGCTGCTTTCTTCCCGCTGCTCCCGGTGCGTGTCTTGAGCCTTACGTGCGTGTTGTGCGGCCCTGTACGTGCCTGCCTTGTCAGGGCTGTGGGGGGCGATTTTGCCTTTTGGGTGCTGGTTGTGTTGGCCGCACAGCATGCACCTGTGCATGTCCCACCAACATGTAGTCTCCTTGCAGAGGGGAAATGCTGCTACAAGGGCCGCTCCATGCACACGGAAGAGGCCCGGTAATCCAGAATACGACAAGTCCACCAGTTGTGCTAGCAACCGTGCCATGTCACAGCGGTGTGGCAGCGAAGCAGGCGCCGCTGCCGAGCATGCTGCGCGCTTGAGCGACCTCGCTGCCGAGCAGCTGGAGCAGGTCGGGCCACGCGGACGCACGCGTTGCCCTTGCTCGCCCTGCTGCATGGCTGCAGCTTCCCTGACAAGATGCGCCCGGCAGGGCACCGTGGCGGAAGCGCAGGCGCTGTTCCTGCAGGCGCTGGAGGCCAGGCAGGCCGGCGGGCCTGCCGGGGGCTCCGCAGAGGCACCTGAGCAGAAGGACACGTGGGAGGATGGGCACCCCGGTGCGAGACGCGCGCGACAGGCAAACCCGCCTCCGCCGAGTCATTGCAGCGCGTGACACGCAGCCGCCGTGCAGCGGCAGACGGGGACTGGGAGGACTTGGACGCACGCCTGGACCGCCTGGTGCTCGAGCCCAGCCCTGCAGCCGCGGCCGCGGCCCGGCGCGCTCACCGCACCCCCCCGGCTCGGCCCAGGCAGCCGCCCCCGGCGCCCGCGGCCGCCGCGCCGCGCAGCAACGGCCGGGCCGGCACGCCGCCGCCGCCGGACGGGGGGCTGGTGTTTGACGGGGCGCACGTCCTCGAGGCGCACGGGCTGACGTCCGCCACCACCAGCACCGAGCTGGAGGCCTGGCTGGAGTCGCTGGACCTGCGGCCGCTGGGGCCGGTGCTCAGGCGCGCCCCTGGCGCGCGCTCCGCAAGCGCTGCAGCCAGTGGCATATCCAGAGCAGGCCGTGGCGGTTTGCGCGCTTACCTGGGAGTCCATGGGCGGCCGGGCGTGCCGGGCAGCCTGCGCCGGGCCTGCCGAGCGTGCGGGGCGCGCAGGTGGGTCAACGAGGACTCCGCGCTGGCAGTATTTGCGACGCCCGACGACGCGCGGGCGGCGCTCGCGCGCGCGCCCGCGTCCGGGTTCCGGTGGCGCAGCTTTGCGCAGGCGCGCCATATCCTACAGGGTTTCTGCCCAGTGCCACCCGCTGCCTTACCGCTGGCTGGTACTCCAGGACAGCGCGCGTCTGATGCCTCTCGTTGCACGTGCTGTGCTTCTTCGGCGGCATGTCGCCGGTGTACGAGCGCCCCCACGTGTACAGTCAGGTTACAGTTGTGGCACACGCTGGCGGCGTGTGCCTGGAGCAGAAGTATGCGCCTGTGTGACACATCGGGCTGTGGTGCCTGCGCGAGCCTGACAGGCTGCTGGGGCCAGCCAGGCATCGGACGCGGCTCGAGCGCTGCCCGCGGGCGAGCTGGCGCCGCCGCAGCCGCGCCCCAAGACGAGCGCCGCGGTCGCACGGCGCCTCATTGGCGCCGCGCTCGGCAACGTCAATGGCCTGCGGGACAAGGCGCGCACGCTGCGGGCCCGTGAGGGCTGCAGCGTCGGCTGCCCTGTCGCCGCCGCTCTCACCACGCGCATGGCCTGTCCACAGGCATGCTCGTGCACACGATTCTCAGTTGTGTTGGAGTAATGCGGGCATGCAGCCATCTCAGAGCAGGCGCGGCTTGGGGTGGCAAGCAGTTGCGGGGACGACGCAGGTGTTCTTGCACTGGAGTGCGGCGCCCAGTTCGCCGCCCAAGCTTGCACAGGGCGCACCACTGCCCATGCGCTGCAGCATACTGTTTGCGGGCGTGCGCGGCAGCCCACACACAGGCGGCTGCCTTGTCGCAGGCTGGCGAGGCAGAGCTGCGGCAGCAGCGCCAGGAGCGGCGGGCCGCGGCTGCCGAGCGCCAGCGTGCCGTCGACGCCGCCTGGGACGGCTAGCCGGCCGCCCTGGACCCCCCCCCTCCGCCCGCATGGCTGGGTTTGCCTCTTTCGGGGCCTCGTCTGCACTCCGCGATGAGCCTGAAATATAGCCATTATAGTGCCTTTAATTTATGGGCAGGTGCCATGCGGGTACCAACAATTTCAGGCTGTCAGCTTTCAGGGTGCTGCGTTTGAAGCTGTCAGCTTTCAGGGTGCTATGTTTGGTTTGCATTATTGTGGTTGAACAATTGAGCTGGTCTTCATGGCAATTGGTCATGCTGCAGTGTCTGAGAGCTGCAGCTCTGTCCTGCTCCTGTAATCCTGGGCCTGGAGAGTGCCCGCTCACGAATATGTGCCCCGATGGAGGGCAGGGTCCTTTGCGTGCGAGGGGGTGTGCACGGGGTGGGAGTCCGGAGGCGCAGGCTTAAAGCACCGCGCGCGCCGCCGGCGTGTCTACAATTGCAGGACAGCCGGTGGCCGCGCGCCTCGCAGCCCCGTTTGGTAGGAACCCTGCAAACATGCACGGATGCAGCGCAGTGCAGGGCGCTGGGCGCAGCACAGCCCAGCTCACAGTCTCTATGATCAGCAGGCACACCCACACAAAGAAAGCGCCTGGGGCACGCCCAGGAGACAGGCGCCCAGACGCCCGTGCTGATGCACAGCCAACAGTTCCTGCGCACTCATTCGCTGTTCGTGCGGCCTGCTGCCTACCCACAGGCAGGCCCCTTGTCAGACTACCCAGCCGCGGCGGGCACCAAGCCGCGCGGCCAAACCTGCAAGCCCCGGAGGCTGGGCGCGCCCACCCGCACGGCCTCGGTGCGGCCCCGCCCGGCCAGGCCGCCCCGCGCTTAACTCCGTGCACAGCGCGCGCGCTCAGCCGCACAGACCCGTCTGCTGCCTCCGGCAGACGCGCGCATGCAGGCGCACACCATCATCAGAGCTGCCCCATGGGCTGCTGTGCCTGTGGACAGGCCCGCAGCCGGGGCCGACGACTGGCGGTCGTGCACAGCGCGCACAGGCGCCCCACCCCTCGGCGCAAGCGCCCCGCCGCGCCAGGTCCTCTCTAGCGCCGCCCGCACCGCCCGCGGCGCCAGGGTCGCGCCATCAGGCGCGGCAGCGCCGGGCCGCGCGCGCGCGGGGCGCGCGCTCAAAAGAGCGCGCAGCTCGCGGCGCGCTCAGAAGAGCACGCCGCCGCCGGCCTGCGCCTTTTCCTTCTCGTACGTCTCGAAGTACTGGTAGATGATGGTCACCGCCAGCAGGATGCCTGCGCGCGCCGCAGGCAGCTCGCTTGAGTCAGGTTCGAGTACCCTACCTTACCGACGCGCGGCGTCGCCGCTGGAGGCGCCTCCTGCATCTCAGGCGGCAGCTGGCGAGTAAGCAGCACGTGGCGGGCAAACGTGCAGCTCATCCGGTCCTGCCAGAGGCGGGCTCATGCCCGTTGCGTCATGGCATACCGCCACCTGCAGCCATGCCAGGCATGGACACCAGAGCGCCCGCTGAGGCCATGGGCCTCGAACGCGGGGTCGGCACTTGCGCCCCGCACGGGCGCCTGTGGGCGGGCGGACAGCCGCCAGGCCGCTGCGCGGGCGGGGTGCGGGGGCCGCGCCGGTGCCCGAGCCGATGGCGCCCATGAAGTCCGCCACGATGGTGAGGGCGCCGATGCACATGCCGCCGAAGGCCGCCGCGATGGGGATGTACCGGTTGAGCTCCTTCTTCAGCGACTGCACCGTGTCGCGGTGGCCCTGCGCGGGCCCCAGCAACGCCTCAGCGCGCCGCATGCAGGGCTTATTTTCGGAGTCCAGGCAGGTGCGCCGTCCGTTGCGGCGCCCCGGCGCAGCCCGCTCGGCGGCCCGCGGCGCGCCGCCACGCGCTCCGCACCACTCCCGGCGCACGCATGCGGTCCCCCACCCACCGAGCGCCTCCGCCCTTCTGCGCCACGCTGTGCGCTGTTTGGTGGAGCGGCGCGCGGGGGAGGTCCGCGCAGCGCGCCCAAACGCGGCGCGCCTGGCTGGAGCCGGGACCCTGCCGCCCCGGCGCGGCCCGGCAGCGCATGCTTTTCGCCACCGGCGGCGCGCGGGGGAGGCGGCGCGCCTGCAGGAACATCTGCTGCTCGCGCAGCTGCTTGGCGACGTCGGACGACGAGGAGCCGGAGACCTCGATCCAGGTCTTGGAGAACAGCGCGCACGCTGACAGCATGAACGCGACGTACACGAGCGCGTGCAGCGGGTTGGCGGCGACCTCCGCCAGGCTGTGCGGCGGCGAGATGTAGTACACCAGGCCGCCCACCGGGTGCATCTGCCCGCTGTCGCCCATCTCCTGCGCGCGCCAAAGGCCGCCCCCGTCGCGCGGGGCCCCGGCTCAACTGCCCACCCGGCGCGCCACCAGCCCTTTGGCGCGCAGCTCGAGAGCAGGGCGCCGAGCCGCAAGCACAGGCAGTGGGTGGCTCGGCGGCCGGCGCGCCCATGCACGCCGGGCGCCGCGGCCGGCCCCGCCTGGCGCGCCCCGCGGGCCCGGAGGGGGCGCGCGCGCGCGAGCCCGGGGGGGCGCGCCTTCCACCGCCCGATCAGCTGCACGAGCAGGTTGCCGCCGTAGCGCTTGTACAGCAGCTGGCTAATGAAGTACAGGTTGGACACGAGCGCCGACTGCAGGATGATGGGCATGTTGCTGGTGTAGAACAGCTTGATGGGGTAGTTCTGCTGCGCGCCGCGCCGCTGCTTGGACCGCACCGGCAGGTCCACGCGGAAGCCCTGCGCGCGCGGCCCCGCGCACGCGCATCGGCGTCTTGGCGGCGCCGCGGCCGGGCGCCAGATCACGCTGCTGTGCCGCAGGGAGTGCCGCTGCGACAGGATGCATGCAGGGCTCGGCTGCGGGCGCAGCCGCGGGGCCTGCCGCGGGGCGAGGCATGCTCTGCACGCTTTGATGGCCATGTGTTACGCTCGCTGCGAGCGCTGCACAGGCGGCTGCGCGGCGTGCGCTGGCGCGTCCCAACCCTAATCGGCGCGCGCCTGGAAGTAGATGACGACCAGGAAGATGAGCACGGTGGCCAGCAGGTTGGTCACGTTGGGCAGGCTCTGCCGGTAGAACGCCTCCTTCAGCGCGCGCACCTGCGCGCGCGCGCCGCCCGCTGGTTATAGGGTCAGGGTTAGGGCGCGGAGATGCCGGGCCCCACGCGCGGGCCGCTGGCCCCAGCGTACGGCCCTGCGCGCGTGCCCGCCGCGCCGGTGCTTGCCGCGGCCGGTGCCGTGTCCGCGTCAGCGGCCCCTGTCTGGCGGCGGCTGGACGCCTGCGGGAGCGCCAAACAGCGGCGCGCGGGCCGCGCACGCAGCAGGGCAGTAACAGCGGGCAGCGGGCAGCGGGCAGCGCGTTGCACGAGGTCTGCCACTATCGCGTTCTGTTGCCAAGAAAAGCAGGTTGTCGCTGTCGTCCAGCGCATTGCACCGAACGCACGTGCGGCTCTGGCGCCCTTCGTTGTCTGTAAGGAGGCTCAGGGCCTGTGTCGGACGGGTCGGGGCGGCGGGCGCGCGCGCGCGGCGGACGCGCCTTGTCCACGCGCGTGAGCAGCAGGTGGAAGAGCGCGATCACGGCGCCCTCAAACTCGGCGCCGCGCGGGCCGGTCACGGTGTACGGCGAGAAGGCCTTCCAGATGATGTTCTCGCAGATGTTGGTGGCGATGAAGAGCGAGATGCCCGAGCCCAGGCCGTAGCCCTGCTGCAGCATCTCGTCCAGGCAGATGACGATGATGCCCGCGAAGAACAGCTGCGCGCCGGCGCCCGCGCGCGTCGGCTGCGCGCGCCCGGATGCAGGCGGCCGGGCGCCGGCGGGCGGCGGGGCGGCGGTGCGCGCGCCTGCACGATGATCAGCAGCGCGTTGCCGGCGCCGAGCTCGCGCACATCGCCGTACATGCCGCTCATCACGTACGCCACCGCCTCGCCCACCGTGATCAGCACGCCCAGCAGCTTCTGCGCGCCGGCCCTGCCCAGGCGCCGCAGCACGGGGTCAGCCCGGGCGGCGCCACCCTGCAGCCACGCGCCGCCCTGGCGCCACCGCGGCCGGGCACAGGCCTGGCGGCGCGAGACGGCCGGCGCTGGCGGAGCAGCAGGGGCGCGGCGCCGCGGTGCACGCCGCGCGGCCGCCCTGGCGCTTGCGGGCGCGTGCGCGGCAGCGGCCGCGCCAGGCACGGGGCGGGGGCGCACAGGAGCTCGCGGTCGGACTTGACGCTGTTGTCCACGTCGATGATCTTTGAGCCGGCCAGCAGCTGCACCACCAGCCCGGACGTCACGATTGGGCTGATCCCGAGCTCCATGCACGTGCCCCTGCGCCGCAGGCGCGGGCGGCTCAGCGCGCGCGCGCGACGAGGCGGCCGGCGCGCCCGCATCCGCGCCCGCAAGCGCGCAGATCGCCGCCGCTGGCGCCGCGGGCGCGGCGGCCGCGCGCCTGCAGGCCGGGCTGATCGCGGGCGCGCAGGCCTGATCACACAATCAGCCGCCGCGGGCACGCGCCGCGCCGCGGGGCCGCACCGGTTGGACGCCATGATGACGCGCGCCCAGTAGAACGGGTCCGAGCCGGAGTTGGTCTTGATGCCATACAGCGGCAGCTGCGAGCAGACCAGGAACACGAACAGCGCGACCGCCGTGTACAGCGCCTTCTCGCGGAACTGCACGCGCCGCTCCGGCTTCTGGATCTCCGGCAGCACGCTCAGGAACGGGCGCACGAGCTCCAGGGGCCTCATCGTGGCGGGCCCTGCTATTCCGGCTGAGACACGGGACACTGTTGTTCAGGAGCAGATTGCTTTGCCTGCCCTGCAGCGGACTCGTGCCAAATTTGGCGTGCATGCAGGCGGCACTTTGGGAGACACGGTGGAATCCATGCACCTGCGGGCGCATGTGGCGAGGCCCGGGGAAGCGTGAGACGGGCGAGCAGCAAGCGCGGCCGGCGGCAGACCGAGCGGGGGATGCAGAGCCTGCCGACGCCCGTGCACGCGCGAATAGGAAGCGGGCCTGACGGCGATTGGCTCGGCGGGCTGCTAAGGACACCCTGTGAACGCCCGTGTGATAACAGGTGCGCAACCCCGCCCCTGGCTTCGCGGCGCCCCGGCGCCGCCCCAGCGCGTATCACATGGAGCTGACGTCGAGGGGTTGAAGTGAGCCATGGGGACTGTTGGGGCTGGCACACAGCGCCGCCGACGCTGGCCGGCACTCGGGCACTCGCACCAACGCGCCAAGGTTGCGCGGCCTCGCCGGAGCTCTGGCATTTTGAAATTTGTTGGCGGGCGGCGCCTTGTTAGGCCTGGAACCTTGCTACAGCGCCCTGAAGCGCTTGATTGCGCGGTTTGGCAGCCAGGCCGGTAAGCGGAAACGCGCGCGCTGTGACCTCGTGCGCGGGCTGCCTGGGCGCTGCGGGCCTGCAGGGCCGCACGCAAACCCGCAGCTTGCTGCTGAAAACGTCACACGAGCAGGGGGCTTCAAGACCTTGTACGGTGGCCAGGGAGCTGTTATTGCAGGGGTTGCCCAACACTGCAGCAGGCAGGCAACGAGCTGCTAACACTGAGCCTGCGGCGGGGCGGCGCGCAGGCGTGGATGCGGACGTATGCTGTTGACGCGCACGGCGCGCTGGCTGCTTGCGTCGCCGGCGACCCGCATTGCCTGCTGGACGCCGGTCAGCGCCGCGCCGGCTCGGACCCCTGGCCGTGTCCAAGCCTACAGCTGGACGGTGACGGCGCCGCGATGGGCACGCCGGGGAGGGCAGCGCAGGCCGCGGCGCCATATAAGCCTGCTATGCGCCCGGGCTCTGATAGCGAGGACGTTTGCGGTGCCCCGCGCGGCACACGCCGGACACTGGACGCTCAAGCAGCTGGGCCTCCTTGCGATGCGCGGGCCATGGGCCGGCCTGCCTACGAGCCGCCCATGTTGGGGGGTGCCCGCGGGCCTGCGTCGGCGGGCGCCGAGCCGCGTGCGGTCAAGGGGAGGTATTCTCCGCCCGTGGGCGGTGCGGCCGGCGCCGCAGCGGCCGGCGCGGGGCCGGCTCAGCCGGCGGCCCCGGCCAGGTGCAGGGCGTACTGGCCGGCGTGCGACGTCAGCGGGCCCCCCGTGCCGGTCGCCGGCGCGCCCGCCGTCGCCGCGCCGGCCGCCGCGCCGCGGCCCGATACGCCGCCTCCCCGGCCGCGCGCCCGCGGCGCGGCCCGCGTCCCCGCCCCCGCCCCGGCCGCGCCGCCGCTCGTCAATGGAGCCGGGCCGGATGGCGCCTCGCAGCGGCCGCCCGCGGGCCCGGGTGTGACCGCCGCGCGCGGCGGCGCCGAGGTCGAGGCCGTGGACGCCGGCCAGGCGCTGGCGTTCCTGGTGGACATGTTCGACACGGTGGCGCCGGACCTGGTGGCTGACGTGCTACGCGCGTGCGCCGGCGACTTTGACGCCGCGCTCGTTGGCCTCATGGACCTGCAGGCGCGGCGCCCCGCGCGGGCCCGCGTCAGCCGCGCCCGCTCGCCGGCATCTGCCCATGTGTTGGCAACTGTCCCTGTCCCTCTGTGCGTGGCTGTACTCGCTTATGTCTCCTGGCCCTTTGCCAGCCCGCTCGCACCTCGATGCCACACTCCCGCTGTTACTCACTGGCGGAGCAGTCTGCGGATGAGGCTGGGCTGACGGGGCGCGCCGCGGGGCTACAGAACAATGCGCACACCGCGACGAGCCAGGGCAGCTCCTGCGGTGGGTCTGAGCGCGATGGGGGCGGGGCCGCCGGGGGCTGGGAGGCGCCTGCCGGCGGCGGCGAGTGGGACGTGTCGGGCACGCCCAACGACTACACCTACACGGTGAGCTTACAAACTGCCCGCGCCCCCATGGGCAGCGCACAGAGCACGTCGAGAAGGGGTCGGGGCATGCGCGGCCGTGAGCAGGGTTGGTTGGCTCCTCCCTGGTGGGCGTGTCATAAACTGTCGGTGGTCAAAGCCTCCCTGTCAATTTGTCCTGTCTGGCAGGACCAGCGCGCATGGCGTGGTGCGCAGCCGCGCCGCACCAGAGGCGGTGCTGCTCCGCGAGCGTTCCGTAAGGGCCATCGCAGCGTCAGCAAGGTGCCGCGGCTGGGAGAGCCGCGCGCGCCGCGGCGCAGGGCCTGACGCTGGAGCAGAAGGCGGCCGCGCTGCGTGGCGCGCACCCGGGCTACGGCGCGGCGGAGGTGGAGGCGGCGCTGCTGGCGCACGACGGCGACGTGGACGCCACCGCCGCCGCGCTCGTGCTGGGCGCGGACGCGCGCGCCGAGGTGCGGGCGCGGGTCGGTCCGCCCGGCGGCGTGTGGCGCGGCCGTGCCTGGAGTGCCTGCTGCGGCGGCCGCCGCGGCCGGAGCGCTGCTGTCACGCCGGCCGCGTGTCGACCCCGCTCTGCTCTCGTCGCCAGCGGCTGCATTGTGTACGGCCGCCAGGTGCCCGCGCGCGCTGCAGAGGTCTCTGGGGTGTCCGGTGGTCCGGCCAGTAGTGGACTGAGGCGCGCCGGCCAGGGTAGGGTTGCGATGTCTATGGATTTACAGGCCGGCGACTCGCGGCAGGAGCGGGCGCGCGAGCGCGACCGGCAGTTTGCGGAGGAGCTGGCGCGCGAGCTCAATGCGGGGCAGGCCCCGGCCGCCTCGGCCGCCTGCGCCGCCGCGGAGCCCGGCGCGCCCGGCGCAAGCGCCGGACCGCAGGCGCGGCTCTCGAGTCATGCAAGCCTGGCATGGGGCGCCTGGCGCACATGTCCTGGCGGACAGGCGTTTGCTGCTAAGGGCATGTTTTTAAACGTGCACTGTTCCCAGGAGCGCGCTTGATGATGGGGAGCCGCCGCTGCAGGGCTCATGGGACACCAAGCTGTGCCGGGTGGGCCTGTCGGCCCAGGCGCGCCTGCGCGCGGCCTTCCCAGACGCGGACGGCGAGGTGCTGCTGTCCGCGCTGCTGGTCGCCCACCTGGACTATGGCGCCGCGCACAAGGCGCGCCCGGGCTCGTGCAGTACTTTGGCGGCCGGGCGTGCGCGCGCCCGTGTCACAGCCCGCGCAGCGCGCGGTAGGGCGCTGTGCGAGCAGCGCCAAGCGCCGCTCGACTGGGCGGCGCGCCAGGCCGGCAGCTTTCACTCTCCTGTCCTGGCTGGGAGCCGTGCACAGGCAGGACGTCGCCCTGCCCGTGTCTGCAGCTCTGCTCGGCGTCCGCCGCCGCTGAGGCGGCGGCCGCCCACCGCGCAGATGCTGCGCGACTCCGGCCTGCAAGAGCCGGCGCCTGGCGGCGGCGGCGCGGCGCGGCGCCGCGCCGCGCCGCGCGCGCCGCTGCCGCCGCCGCCGCCGCCGCCTGCAATGCTCGAGAGCGTGGCGCCGCTCGCGGCGCCCGCGCCGCTCGCCAAACGCCCGCCCGCTGCGGGAGGCGCGGGCAGGTGGCGCGCGCCGGCGTACCAGCAGACGCCGGCGGCAGCCGAGTGCACCCGCGTCAAGCAGCAAATCTACCTGGTGCCGCCGCCCGTCCAACCCCCGCCTAGCCGGGGCGTGCACCCGGGGCCCTACGGCCAGGCCGCTCGCGCTCCTGCGTGCGCCTGCTGCAGGCTCGCCGGCCGCTGGGCGTTTGCATGCCGGCAGGGGCGGCCCGGTCGGCCGCTCGGACAGTGGCAGACGCATCGGCGGCCCGCGTCTCTGGGACGGGCGCGCGCGGCTGATGGGGGGTTTGGCGGCCGGCGGCGCGCAGGAGGAGATGGCGGCGTCAGGCGCGGATGCTGCCGGCGCGGCGTACCGCGAGCGCGTGGCGCAAGCATCCGAGGCGTTTACCTCGCGCGACTTCGCCACGGCGTCGGCGCTCAAGGCTGAGGCGCGCGCCGGCCGTGCTTGGGCCGGCCGTTTTGGTTTGAATATGCGTGGCCATGCCGAGGTCGGCCTCCTTGGTTTTGTAGGCGCATGCGGCGCGCGCGGGAGCCCGCGGCGGCGAGGGCGGTTTCCGCGCAGCCGGGCGCCGCGCCGGGCGCTGCGCAGGCCTGCCGCGCTCGCACTGATGTCTTGGCGCGCGCGCCACGCAGGCGCACGACTACCGCGACCAGGCGTGGCTGCTGGCCAAGGAGGCGCGGCACCGAATCAAGCAGCGCACGTGCGGCGCCCGCCCGCCTGTGCTCCCCGCCGCGCCGCTGGCCGCTGCACCCGCGTGTGCTCCGTCTGCCTGGCGCGCCTGTGCACCGGGAGTCACCACCACCAAAAGGCCATGCGCCGGCGGCGGCGCCTGATGCAGCGCAGGTTTGTCTGTGGCGCTGCCGCGTAAGCTCGAGCATGTGGCACCCGCCGGCACCCGCCGGCACCGCCCGGCGCCGCGCATGCCTACCCTACCCTATCCTGCATGCGCAGGAACGAGCTGCTGGAGAACGAGTACAAGGTGGATCTGCACGGCCTGGACGCCGCGCAGGCGGTCAACGCGCTGCACGACACGCTGGCCAAGTTCTCCGGCGAGCACAGTGCGGGCCCGGCCCCGCTGGCTATGGTTGGGGCAGGGTATGGTGTGCAACCACGTGCACAACAACACGCTAGCCAAGTCCTCCGGCGGGCACAGCGCGGCCCCGTCCCTGCGGGCTGCCCTGCATGGCCCGGCTGTCTTGCATGGTCCAGCTGTTGTGCAGCCCTCCGCGCGTCACCGCGTGCGCGCCGGCGCGGCGGGCCACCGCACTCGGCCGGGCCGGGCGCCGCGAGCTCTGGCGTGCAGTGGTGCGTCGACGCGCGTGCGCGCGGCGGGGCGCGCAGGCACAATGCGGCTCGTGTTCATCACGGGGCAGGGCCTGCACAGCGCGAGCGGCCGCGCGGTGGTGCGCCCGGCGCTGCTGGCGGCCGTGGCGCGGCTGGGCCTCGAGTGCGAGGCCAGCGCGGGCGCCGTGACGGTCCTGCTGCGGCCTGAGGCCGGCCGCTGAGGGCGGACGCCTGTGCCGGCCCGGCGCAGCGCCTCGTCGGCTGCGCCGCGGCGACGCGCGCCGCGAGGCGCCCGCGCGCGCGCGGCGGCGCACGCGCGGCCGCCAGCAGCCGGGGTTGTAGCTGCGGCCGATGCGCTGCAGCGTCCTGGACCCGCCGACAGGCGTGCGCCTGCACGCCCTGCTGGGCGAGGCTGGCGCGCGCCGCAGTGCGCGCAAGCACGGCTGCACACATGCTCCGGGCGCAGCCAAGCGCACCACGCGGGCGGACCGACCTCACGTATAATGCTGAGCAGGGTGTGGCGCCGCCTGGAGCTGGCGCGGTGGCGCCATTGCAGGGCGCTGACAGAGGACTCAACAACGTGTGCAGTAGTGGACATGTCTGGCAATGTACATGCTGCTTTGCGTGTCGAGTATTGGTCTATTTTTAGCTATTTGGCGTGGCCCTGAGCGACTGTGTGTCGAAGGGTGCACCCAGTGCTGTGCACCTCTGTGATGAGTCTGTGTGACTTGTCCTGCATCATATCATGCTGGTGTGCATGTGCCCGCAACCGCCCTCGCAGCTGAGTTGCACCTGGCACAGTGTGGTCAAGCAGTACGCCAGTGAAGTCCGGCTCGACTGTGCAGCGGAGGGGTACAACTGCTGGTGCATGATCCTGCCACCACCAAAACATTGCAAACACTGATTTGCAGCACGGATCACAGACTGCAAGACTGCTGTGCAAGAGGTAGCTCTGTGGTGGCTGTGCCTGGGACCAAGACACAAGCTTCACTCCTCGGCGTCGTAGTCGTCCTCCTCAACATGCGCCGTGAGCGCGGCCGCCAGGGCCGGAACCGCAGCCCCGCCCTGACCCAGTGCCGAGTCAGGCCCCGCGGACCCGCCGCCTGGGTCCCCCGGCACACTTGCCGCTGATGGTGGAGGCGCTGCCGCGGTGACCGCCGCGGCCGCATGCTGCTGGCCCGCTGGTGCGCCCGACGTGCGCGAGGCCTCGGCAGGCGCGTGCGCGCCACCCGTCGGCTCCGGCGGCGCGGCAGCCGCGAGCGGCTCGGCGGCGCCGTGCGCGTCGGGCTCCGCAGGTTCGGGCGCGTCGGGGTCCGGTTTGGGCTCCGCAGCGGCATCCTGCGCGCCGCGCCCGCGCCCGCGCCCGCGGCCTCGCCCCCGGCCCCGCTCGCCGGGCGACGCAGCCTCGCCGGACTTCCTGCGCCCGCCCGCGCTAACGCCGTCAGGGGCGGCTGAGCGCGGTGACAGGCAAGCGTGTGGCCCATCTGTCGCCACAGGAGTCTGGCTGCAGGGCGGCGGAGGGGTCACCCGCCCTCCGTCAGCGCAGTCGGCATGCCCCGGGAGTCGGACCGCCGCGGCTCACCGAGGCTGCGGTCCGGGGCGCGCCTGGCGCGCTTGGGCTTGGGCGCGGCCTCGCCGTCGGCGCCGCCGGGCGCCAGGTCGGGCGCGCGCGCCACGGCATCGCGCAGGAAGTCCATGTTGGCGTCCGAGCCCACGTATGCCTTGCTGCGCGGCGGGGCGGGGCGGCGTCTGTGCGCTGCCGGGTGCCCAGCCAAGGACTGCACGGCCATGGCGAGCAGCGGCCGGCCTGCGGTGCAGGCAGCGGGTCGCGCGCGGGGGCGCACAGGTGCGCGGCCGTGAGCGTCCGGGCCTCCTTGGCGGTGGCCACGGCGGCCGCCCCGCCGCACAGCTTCTGCACGAAGAGCTCCACGGCGCGGCCTGCTCGGCCGGCGCTCCGGCCTCACAACAGCAGGCCTCTCGTGCCGGGTGGCCAGGATGGGGCAGCAAGCCCCAACAACAGGCGACGCACCTATGAGCACGGGCGTCGGCTGCGCAATCTTGCCGACATCCTCGTCGGTCTGCATCATGCGCTTGATGCGAGGCGCCAGCGGGTGCGTCACCTTCTTGCCTGCCGGCATCCTGGCCAGAGCCGGCGCGCGGCGCCTGCCGAGCTTGTGCCCCGCCCTTGCAGAGCCGCACGTGGAGGCGCTGGAGGGCGCTTACGCTCACTGCCGCGCGGTGCCCCGTTTTTCCCTGGGGTGGCTTGCGTGATGAACAGTGGGAAACTCCCCAGTCTGGGAGTCTCACAGAGCGTGCATACACATTGCAGGTCCAGGAAGCCTGCATACACATGGAGCGTGCATACACATTGCAGGTCCAGGAAGCCTGCAAATAGAAGCCTGCAAACCTTCCATTGCAACTTTTTTGATAGCCTGGGCCAGGCTGCCTGGCCCAACAACTGGGTCCTACAGTGGCCCGGTGGCGCAGCGGTGGTCATGGGCAAAGGCAAGAAGCACAAGCACGCAGCACAGGGGCAGGCGCAGGGGAGTGCAGGGACGGCGCAGGCCCCGCACAATGCTGCCGCGGCCGGCAAGCCCCCGGCTGTACACGTTGTGTCTGCCCCGGACCCCAGCCGGGCGGTGCTGGCGCTGCATCCGCTCGGGCACGCTGTGGCGGTTGCGCTCGGCGGCCGCCTCCGCGTCTACGACATACGGTGCTGGATGCCCGCTGCGTGGCGCGGTCATTGCTTGAGGTCCCATGCGGCGTCTGCTTCCCTGCGCTGTAGCAGGGAGTTTGTATGAAGTTACCAAAACTGTGCTTAGTGTGTGGCGTGGTGCGGCGTGCTTGCCCTGCAAGCTCACAGCCGCGCGTGCTGCATGCGCAGCACACACGCTGTGGTGCATGCGGCCGCGACGGACCAGGCGGCGGCGGTGCGGGACGTGGCGTTTGACGCCGCCGGCCGCCTGCTGCTGGCGGGCGGCGACGACAAGTGCGCGCGCGTGTGGGATGCGGCAATATGGCGCCTGCTCCATACCTGGTGCGCCCAGCGCCTCAGATGGAGCATGTCCGGCCGGGAGCTGCCGACCGCCCGTCATGGCGGTCGCCGGCTCGCGGCGCCGGGCAGACGTGCGCCGCCGGCCGCGGCAGGGAGGCGCCTAAGAAGGTGAGCGCAGTCGCGTTCTCGGGCGACGGCCGCGCAGCGCTGTTCGCCGACAAGTTCGGCGACGTGCTGGTGGCCGCCGCGCCGGAGCCGGACGCAGCGGCCGCCCCCGCCGCGCCCGCCGCCGCAGGCGCCGGGCCGGCCGGCGCGCCTGCTGCCGAGGACGGCGCGGGCGCGGGCGGCGCCGCCGCCGAGGCGCAGGGTGCGCCAGCGGCGGCGTGCTCTGCCGCGGGCGAGCGGAACGGCGGCGGCGGCGCGGCGGCGGGGCCGCGCGTGAAGCCGGCGCTGCTGCTGGGCCACTTCTGCAGCACGGTGACGGCGCTGGCTGTGGCGCCGGGCGGGCGCCTGCTGGCCAGCGCCGACCGCGATGCCAAGGTCCGCGTGAGCGTGCTGCCGCGCCGGCCACTGCTGGTGCGCGCGCGCTGGCGTGCGCCCACAGGCGCCGGGGGCTGCCGCACTTGCCACCAGATGGGAAAACTGAAGAAACCGTTCAGGACGGCGCAAACGGGCAGCGGGCCGTGCTGACGTGTGGGGAGCACAGGCGAGCCGCTGCTGAGCAGCCATGCACCTCGATGCAGCTCGTGCTCCCAGCGAGCGAGCATGCCGATGTGTCTTTATATAGTATTTGCCATGCAGCAATCACCTGCGCGCCTGCCCGCCGGGCCTGCCCCCTCACCGGCCCCCGCCTGTCGCGCGGCCTGCAGGGCGCGCCGGAGATCCAGTCGCTGTGCCTGGGCCACGCCGCGTTTGCCAGCTGCACCGCCTTCATCGGCGGCCCGGATGCGCCCCGCCTGCTCTCTGGCGCAGGCGATGGCACGGTCAGGCAGGCCCCGCGCGCGGCGTGCTCCGCCCCTAGACCTCTGCTGTGGCACACCTGCCTGCCTGCGGCGCGCGGGCGCCCCGGCAGCGCCGCCCCTGCTGCCTGTCCTGTGCCATCAGGGTGGCTCTCCGTCTGCATCGGCGCTGGTCGGCCGGTGCCAGCGGCGGCGCGCGCGCCCTGACCGCCGCATGCGCCCGCCAGGCTGTGGGACCCGGAGTCCGGGCGCCTGCTGGCCACGCTGGTCGCGTCCACGATCCCCGCGCCCGCCGCGCCCATGGCGGGCCAGGCCGGCGGCCCGGGCGCGCGCTCAGCCGAGCCCGGCGACGGCGCTGCCCGGACAGGCGGCGCTGCCGGCGGGTGCGGTGCGGCGGGCGGCGCTGCCGCAGGGGATGCCGCGGCGGCCGGCGCGGGCGAGCCTGGCGCGGCGGGGGCGGAAGCGGCGGGCGCGCCTGGCCGGGCGGGTGCGGGCGGCGGCGCTGCCGCCGCCGGCGCCGCCGGCGCGGAGGCCGCGCTTGATCGCGGCGGCGCGCATGCGGGCGGGAGCGCTGCACCAGCCGACGGCGAGGCTCCCGGCGGTCTGCACGAGGCAGGCGCGACGGGGTGCGCGCCTGGCGGAGGCGGCCGCGGCGGCGCGGCGGAGCCCGCGGAAGGCGAGCCTGATGAGGCGGCGTACGGCGAGGTGCAGTTGGAGGAGCTGCCGCCGGCCGTGCTGTGCATCGCGGCGGCGCGCGACGGGTGCGGCGCGCCCGCCTCCTGTCCGCTCCACGCCCAAGCCCCCTCACGAGCAACCGGCCTCCAGTGTCGAAGCGCCGCAGCAGCGCCTGTCGCGTCCCGCCTCTGCGCCGGCGAGCCGCCGGGCAGGGCGCCAGCCCTCCGCTCCTAAGCAGCGCTCCATGCCGCGGCGCACGCAACGGGCCAAGCCGCGCGGCGCGCTCTTCCGGGTGCAGAGTAAGCCGGCACCGCAGAGCACGCCGTTTCTCACATGGGAGCCGGGACGCGGATGCGTAGGCGCTGCGCGGCGGCGGCCGTGGAGGGCCGGGCGGAGCTGCTGCTGCTGGCGGTGGACACGGACGCTGGCACGCTGGAGCTGGCTCAGGAGCTGGCGCTGCCGGGCCTGGCTGCGCCCACGGCCGCCGCCTTTGACGGCGGCGGCCGGCTCTGGGTGGCTGGCGGCGTGGCGGCGGAGGGCGCGGCCGCCGGCGCGCTGACAGTGCGCGTCGCCGTGCGCGGCGGCGACGGGGTGCGCGCCCGGCCAGGGCCTTCCGGGTGTGCAGCGGCAGGGGCGGCACGAATGAGCAGGGCGGCTTTATAATGGGAGGGCGCCGGAGCTCTGGGCGCTGCGCGTCGGGTGCTGTGGATCCATGCGGGTGCTGTCAGCGTACGTACAGATTGGTGCTTGCATGCTGCGGCTCACACGAGGACACACCTCCATGCCGCTGTGTGCTCGGCTGGCACATGCGACCATGCCGTGCGTAGCCCCGCTAGCGTGTCTCTTGCAGGCTCTCTGGTTGCAGGCCCCGGTGCAGTCAGTGCAAGGCGATGCGGTGCATGCGCGGCCGCAGAGGTATGTGGCGGACGCGGCGGACAGCCCCGCTGCCGCCGCGGCGGCGGCGCTGGAGGCGCACTTTGACGGCGGCGGCGCGGGCGCCGCACCCAGCCTGGCCACGCTCAAGCTCAACTCGCAGCTCAAGAAGCGCGTGTTCCTGGGGCCAGGTGAGGCCGCCGCGCGCAAGCGCGCGCGGCCTGAGCAGTGAGCGGCCTGCTGCGTATGCAACAAGACTGGCTTGGCAGGCTCGCTGTTGGTGATCTCGCGCCTGCTCTGATGTCATTGCAGGCGCACAGGGAGGCTGTCGGCCGAGGAGCCCTGGACTGCATGCACTGCAAACTGTGCCTGCCTGGTTGGTGCGCTTACACATGAACTCACTCTCTGCTGCACCCCAGGCAGTCACCTCACCAGAGTCATTTATCTGCCGTTGTCTGGAACGTGCCCAGCGCATTGCATGCAGATCTTCTACTCTGTCATCGTATGAGAAGGGGCTGCTGCATGCCAGGTTTGCTACATGCTCGTTGCTGAGGGTGGGAGGCCGCCCGAGCGCCTGCCGGAGCAGCGCCTGCCACACACTTCCAGGCAGAGCGGCGGGCGCCAGCAGGCAGGCCAGCATCAAATGGTGTCCACAAAGCAAGCATGAAGGAAAAGTGCATGCCAGGGGAAAACAGGGCCGCGCAAAGCATGGCAGGCACTGAACAGGGCACAGCGGACATGGAACACCCAGTCTCTTTGTCTACCACCCGCACTATGGCCTGCGCCTCATCCCCTCCACCCGCACGCCTGCCCCCTTGCCCTTGCAGCCCCCAACCGCCCGCATCCTGCAGGACGCGCCGGCGTCTGTGCGACGCGCGCTCGAGCGAGGCCACAGCGGCTGTGGCACAGCCTGCTCCGCCCGAGCGGCCTGGCCCTGCGGGCGGGCCTGGGCAGCCCCGCAAGCCCAGGATGCCTCGCCCTATGTTGCCTGGCCCTGTGTTGCCTGGCCCTATGTTGTGACCCTCACCGCAAAGCAATGCCCCGGCTGCCTCTTGCGGCCGCTGGATCCGCCGCCAGCCTGTCCGCCCGCGCCCCAGAGCGGCCGCGCGGCAGCTCACTTGGCGGCGGCCTCCGCATACTTCTTGTGCAGCTGGCGCCTGTACTCGTCCGCGTTGGCCCACAGCTTGGCCGCGTGCACGTTGAGCGGCGAGTCGTTGTTGGGCTCGCCCAGCAGTGACTGCGCGCATCACGACCGCGCCGCCTCAGGCGCGCGCCCCGTGCACAGAACCAACCAAACGTGGGCTCTGACAGGCGGCGCGCCCTAGCTTCCAGCCGGCCACGGGCTTGGAGCTCGGCGCAGGACAGCGCACGCCGCAGCGCCCCTCGACAGCACGCTTGCACGCCCGGACACAGGCTCGAGCCTGTGGCGGCGCGCCGCGCGCGCCTGCAGCGACAGCAGCACGGTGCGCACGGAGTACGCCGCGCTCCACTTCTCCTTCAGGATGTCCAGGCAGATGTTGCCGTGGTGGTCCACGTTGGGGTGGAAGCAGGGCGTCTCAAAGCGCACCAGCGGCGCCTTGAACGGGTACTCTGCCGCGCGCCAGAACCAGGTCAGGACGCCTATGCAAGTGCAACCGCACCTTGCTTGCGGGTATAATTTGCATCTGGTGCCATGTGTTAAACCGCTGTGCCTCACTCCAGAACTGGTGACACCTGTGCTGCCTCTGGGGGCGCAACACATGGTGCCATCAGGCTGATACTGAAAGACCCACTGCAGGACAGCCTGCATGACATGCAAGCCCGCAGCTGGTGTGCTCATCTGCGCAGCTCCCTGGCTCAGCTTGCGCATCGGCGTGCCGTAGCTCGCACGCGCTGCTGTGCAAGGCCTGAGCGCACGGCGGCAATCCAACGCCTCACGCGAGCCGGCCCGCGCCTGTGGGGAAGCGTAGGCTGAGCTTGTAGCTGAGGCCCTCGTAGACGGTGCCGGCCGCGCCGTGGATGGTGCCCATCCACGCGAACAGCGAGTCGCCGCTGGGGAACGCGGACACGCCGGGGTCCGCGCCCGCCATGAGCGCCATCAGCTCGCTCTGCAGCCGCTTCGTCACCGCGTGGCTGTCCACCGGCGGGCCGGCGGCGGCCTGCGGCGGCTTGGCCGCGCCGCGGCCCGGCAGGCCGGGGCTGCTGGTGATCTGCGCGCTCATCTCGGCCCGCGCCCGCTCCCGCCGCGTGCCTCGCAGCCGCTACCTCCCTCGCCCTGCCCGCACCTACGCCGCAGCGAGCCGCTCTTGACACCCAGCCAGGTGGCCCCGCGTGTGTTGCTGCGCGCAGCTTCCGCCGCGTGTGCGCCGCACGTCCTGCCTGCGCGCCCAAAGCAACCGCGGCTGCAACCAAGCACAGGCGGCCGGCGTAGCTTCCAACGCTACACGCAGGCGCCGGCTAGGCCTTTCGGAGCCTGGCACGGCTCTGTGTGGGTGCTGCCAACGCGCGCTCTGCAGCGACAGCGGGCAGGCACGCAAGCAAGGCGGCTGCACTCTCCCGCAGCACAGGAGCTGTGGCGCCACGCGTGCTCAGATGCATCCCTCGACTGCCTCAACTCAGCGCCACACTGTGCCCGTCAGTACGTCCAACACAGGCACAGCTGAGCCTCCTGCCAAACGGGGCCCAGCATCTGCGAGATAGCTGGCGTGGCCCAGATTGCGCCGCACGGCTGCTACGCTGAACAGGCCTGTGAGAGCATGTCAGGCGCTGCCAACCACCAAGCTGCTCTATCACTGATCAGGTGGCAGGCCAGCCTCTCACCCAGGGCCCAGTGGCAAGGGCACTCGCTGTATGGGTCAAACGGAGGTCCCGACCGTTGGGCATGGGGCTGCTCCTTGACACGCGCAATCAAGACGGGGCGTGTCTGCAAGCAATGGGTCCGTTGACGGCCGTGGGGCCGTCCGTGCCGGGCCCCTCTGGGCGAGCAGGGCGGCCAGTGTGTGCAGACCACTTGCTGCACTAGCCCTCGGGGCCGCTGCTGGAACTCTGCCCACACTAATCACACCGCAGGCCTAGCCGCGCAACTCAGCCAAGTGCCATCTGAGCCCCAGATTCCGCCCCGAAAGTGCGCTAGCGCACCTTGAGACTCCTCGCTAGCGCCACCTCCGCTTGTCCGCGCCCCGTGCCGCACCACGCTGTGAAGCACCGGCGTGAACCAGTCCCTAAGTCAGCTCGCCAGGCTGCCAAAGTGGCCCAGTCTGCTTTCCGCGCCGCCCCTAATCTGACCCGGCGCGCGTGCCACAAGCGCAGCTAACGCAGCTGGGCCCTAAAGAGAGGCAGACGCCAGCTCGAGCCTGCGCACAGGGTAAGTTTGTCGCGTGGGCTGTTCTCTGGGCATTTGCAAGGTGCAGGGCTCGACTGGGGTTTCAGCCTGTTTAGGTGACATGCATGTGCTCACTCTACTTTCGAGGTGTATTCGGTCCTACCTAAAAGCTGAGCAAGGCGAGCACCTGCATGCATGCACGTGCGAGGTGCTTTCCCTCCCATGCAGCAGCGGCTCACAGCTTGCTCGAGTGCTCGAGCAATATATGCGGTTCGTGCAGCTGCAGCTCCTCGTCCGGCGGCAGCGGCTTGAAGAACTCCGCCACGCGCTCCGGGTCCACCTGCGCAGGCGGGCGGCGCTGCGTGACGGCGGAGTGACGCAGAGTGCATGCGACCAGGCGGCCCGCCCCGCTCAGCGACGCGGGCCAGGACGCAGAGCTCGAGCACAGTCCGGGAGGGGATGAAGCGCTCGCAGACAGGTTCCCCTTGCGCACCACTATCCAGTAGATAATGCAAGCACCACAGGCATGCAAATAGGGTATGACACTGAGGCTAGGAGCGCAGGCTGCCTGGCCCACCGGGCGTGCACCCCCGCCGGGGCGGGCCGCGGCGCGCGCCTGGTCGATGGACGGCGGGTCCCAGCGCGGCTGGCCGCACTTGTCGATGAGCAGCGCACGCACGCCCTCCACAAAGTCGGACGGCCCGCGGCAGAAGCGCGTCACCAGGCGGAAGTCCACGCGCAGCACCTCGCCCAGCGTCGCGTCGCGGCCCTCGCGCAGGTGCCGCAGCGTGACCGCCTGCGACAGCGGCGAGCCCCTGCGCCGGCCGCGGCGCGCGCGGCTCAGCCGCGCCTGCCACCCCTGACCTCACCCTGATCCTGGGAGCGGCCGCAGAGGCTTTCATTTGGTACAGGCTCCAATCAAGCGACGCTCGCCACGCATGCATCCAGACGCAGCGTGCGCCTCTGCCGACACCGTTGCAGTCATGCATTGCGAGCAGCAACGGCACGCTGCGCGGCCCTGGCTGCCCACACAGAGCGCTGCTCTTACATGCGAGCGGCGGCCTGGGTGCATGCAGGGCAGGCCTGTGACGCAGGACCAGGCCCTGCCCGGCGCGCCCAGGCAGCCCCGGCAGGCCGCATGCGGCGCATGCGCATGACCGGCCACGCGGCTACCAGCCCCAACAGGGGGGCAACCGTAACCCTATACGGAACAGGCCGCGGGGGGCGCGCGCTTCTCCAGCGCGCGCGCGGCCTCGTCCGCCCAGGGCTCGCCGGCGTGCGCGCGCAGCGCGGCGGCCACGTCCTGCACGCTCTCGTGCGCGAAGCACGCGGCCATCGCAGGCATGCGGTCCAGCAGCGCGCCCGCGTCCGGCGGCGGCTCCTCCGCCTGCCGGCCGCGGCGCGGGCTCGGGCCGGCGCGTGCGGGGCGAAAGTGCTGAACATATCGTGCATGAGTGATGGCGGCTGGTGCCACTGACGGCAGAGACCGTGGCGGGCGCGCTGAGCAGCGCTCCTTCGCTTGCCACAGGCTCGGGTCTACAGGGTCACGAACGAGGCGCCCAGCTTACGTTCGTCGCTCGCCCGATAGCAGGCCCTCCGGTGCGAGCGCTTGCGCGGGCCGCACAAACTCATGCCGACATACGCTCGGCGGGCTTTCCGCAGCGGCGCGCGCGACGCCCGCGCCGGCGCTGCTACCCCAACCCTGTACCGGCGCAGCTACCCTGACCCGGCCGGGCGCCCACCTGGAAGGCGTCCAGCGCGTCCTTGACCGCCGACGAGTCGCGCGCCGCCGGGCCCAGGCGCTGCAGCATGGCCTCCAGGTCGCCCAGGCGCGCGCTGCGCACGTAGTGCGTCGCGACCTCCGCCTCCAGCACCTCCGCGCCTGCGCGCGGGGGTAGGGTGTCCCTGACCCCGACCCTATCCCAGGTGGGCGCAGCGGCGCGCACGCGCGCGCCGCTCGGCAGACGGAGAGCCCATCCGTGTACCGGCTCGCCTGCCCTCCGCACGCCTGCTCTGCAACACGGCATGGCCGCATCGCTCGAGCGCTGCGATGGTCCGGCGCGCATGCTTGGCCCACCGTCGACCCGGACGCCGGACGGCCCGAGGCGGTGGCGGCGCCGAAGGCCGTGCCTATCGCCTGTGGCTGTGCAAGGGGCGGCAAATTTGCCGCCGTGGGGCCCGCACCCTTCAGGCGCGCGCCGGTGAGGCCCAGGTAGGTGCCCAGCGCGCCGGGCAGGCGCGGCAGGAAGTGCGCCGCGCCCACGTCCGGGAACAGCCCGATGCCGCACTCGGGAAAGGCAAACACCGTCCTGCGGCCCCGGCAGCGGCCCCAGGCAATGAGGCAAGCAGGCGCCGGGATCGTCACAGTCATGCCTACTCAAACAGCAGCGTGGCGCTTGTGTACATGGTGTGCTTGTGCTTGTGCTCTGCGAGAACACTGCAGTCATGTTGGCTCAGGGCGTGCTATGCTCCACCCTCTCCTCACCCTCTGCACCCCTCCTGCCTACTGGATCCAAGAAAATAGTCCGAATCAAGGGCCGGCGCGCCGCTCGGTGGCGACGCGGAAGCGGCCGTGCACGGACACGCCCGCGCCGCCGCCCATGCAGATGCCGTCCAGCAGCGCGATGTGCGGCTTCTTCAGCTGGCCAAGGCAGTGGTTCAGCTCGTACTCCTGCCGGAAGAACCTGCCGGCGCGCGCCCGGGGCTGGGCCGCCGCCAGCATGCCGGCGAGCGCGCGCCAGCGGCGCAAACGCCCAGCAGGGCTCCGGAACCGCGGCCGGCCAGCAGAAGGGCGCTGAGCGGGGCGGAGCACACACACATGGTGTGCAGAATATGTGCTGTAGCGGTTGCGGCGAGGGTGCACCGCAGGGGCTCGGCGCGCTCCCTGGCGGGTCGCGCGGGCACAGGAGGGGGACCGCAGGCGCTGGGGGCCGCTTGCCTGGCCGCCGCGTCCTGCTCGCCGCGCATGATGTGCTGCACCATGCCCTTCACATCGCCGCCCGCGCAGAACGCCTTCTCGCCCGCGCCCTTGAGGATGATGCAGTGCACGTTTGCGTTGGCCTCCCAGTCCTGCACAGTTCGAGCCGGCTTCACCACGCAGTGCAGCGCCAGGGGCAGCGCGTGTCAGGCGCTGCCGGTCGGGGGGGCACTCGCCTTGTACAGCTTGTGCAGCGTCTCTGACATTGTGAAGTTCAGGGCGTTCAGCGCCTTGGGCCTGCCGCACGCAGCGCCGCTCAGCTCCATACCGCACACGGTGCAGCTTCTGAATAGGAAAGCAGGCGCCGCATTACCAACCGTGGCAACACCCCGCGCCTCCCGGGCGCCTTGCCTGTTCAGCGTCGCGACCGCAGCGGCGGGCCCTACTTCGTACAGCACCTGTGGGCAGCACGCTCTGTCAGCACAGCGGAGTTGCAAGCAACAGCGGGCTATGACTCGCAGGCGTGTGCACGAGGGACCACCTCCTGCTCTTGCATGGTCATTGCGTTCACGTGGTACCAGCTCCTGTTCAGGTTGCGGTCAGCAAAGCGCTCCGCGCTGCCGGACGCCCTGTACTCCTGCCAGGCCCGCCCCACGAGCGTGCCCTGCACGAGGCGCTTCTCGAGCGCCCACGGCAGGCGGTTCCAGCACCAGGACGCGCCCGACAGAGCACGCATGCGAGCAGCAGCGCTGTGCAGCCGGCCTCAGCGCTGCGTCGAGCACACTGTCGAGCTCGAGGTTCAATTTTGTGCATGGCCTGGGTTTTGGGAAGCCCCAAGCATGCAGCACAAGCATGCAGCGCATGCTATGCAGCATGACAGAGGGGGCTTAGAGCGATGCCAGGTAGACACAGTAGTATTGCGCACGCATAGCATGTTTCATGGAACCTGCGAGATGCGCATGGAAGCAAGCGCTGGAGGCTGGGTGGGTTGCAGGCTGCAGGCACTGCGGCACGCGCTTGGAAGGGCAGGCAGCCACAGCACGCAGCAAGCACAACGCACAGCTAGCACGGCAATTTTAGCCAGCACTGAGCATAGTCCGCGTCCGATTGCTGCAAGTGTTGACAAGGCAGACCGATTGGCAAGCTCGCAACAGGCCTGAAACAGGTTGAAACTAACAAACAATCGCATGCATGTATTGCAGCCAAAAAGATGTCTTGATCACGCCTGCAAGTCTCAACGTAACACCGGCCTGCTCCGTGTACTGCACAACTCTGACAATTGCCATCACGCCCGGTGCGGCGGATCAAGCGGGGACGAGCAGGTGCTGGACTCTGCTGCAAAGTGCCCAAACAGTTGAGGCGGAATACACGAGCAAACAGTCAGGGAGCGCGCAGACAAAGGCGCGCTGGCCCAGGAAGAGCGGCCGGGCGGCGTGACAGGCCAGCGGCCAGCGGTCTGGCAGGCAACCCATGCAGCCCACGCGCGCGGGGTGCCCGTCCGACCCGCTTCATGCCCGCCGATGAGTCGACGCAGGCCCGCCCCCCGGCTCCACCATGGCGAAGCACAATGGGCCGGCCTGGGCGAACTAAACAATGATAATTAGGGCAGCTCCCATGCCGCGCGCTGATGCGGGCTCGCCCGCCTGCCGCGGCGCGCAGCGGCCCCGCCCTAGCGCTTGGGCGGCCGCTCGTCCTCCACGTTGATTGCGGCGGCGATGTCGCGCACCCGGGACACAAAGCGGTCCTGCACCTCAGCGCCGTGGCCGGCCGCGATCAGACCGATGTCCTCCAGCACGCCGGCGTGGCCTAAGATGTCGACATGGTCGGCCGACTTGGGGCCGCCCCTGCGCCGCGCAGCCGCCCAGGCGTCAGCGCCGCGCAACCGCGCTGCGTGCGCAGAGACCGATGAGGCGCGCGGCGAGGGCAGCCGCGCCGCACGAGCGCTGCCCGGGCGCACAGGCGGCAGCAAGCCCGCCGGTACAGCAGGTGGTTGCCGCAGAGCCCTGCGCAGGGGCTGGTGAGCAGGCAGCGCAGAGAGGTCGGGCGCGCGCGGATGTGTCGAGCGCAGCCGCAGTGGACAGCTAGCACAATGCACAGCAGCTGCACTGCAGCACATCACACTCGTGTGCCTGGGCAGTATAGCTGAATGTTGAGGTACCACCCCTGTGGCTCGTCTCGCCAGGCGCAGCAGGCGCGCGGCTGATACTCTGCGCGGGCCCCGCACCGCAGCTCGCCAAGGCCGTACACGGGCTCGTGCGGGAACTCGCGCGTGACCACGCGGATGCCGCTCGGGTTGAGGCGCGGCTCGCGCCAGTGCCGCGCGCAGAGCGAGCCCAGGCTCAGCAGCGGCACCGTGCCGTCGCCGTCCGACGCGCGCACGCCTGCCGCCGCACGCGCCTGACGCTTTCGCTGGCAGCTAATCTGGAGGGTGGGGCAAGCTCCAACGCTGCTCCGGCAGGCCTCTGTGCATGCACACGACCATGAAAGCTCCGTGGCCATGACGGCATGCCGACTGCGCCTGGAGCTCAACAACCGGGCAAACACATGAGGGCTGACGAATGGCAGGCAGCGCAACCGCTGCCAGGCTTGCATTGAGAGCAGGCAGGCAGGCGGGCTGCCGGGTGCACCAAGGCACGGCGGCTGGGGCGCGCACCGCGGTCGAGCGGGGCGCCGTCCACCGCCTTGTCGGTCGCGCCGACGTCGATCTTCCAGAAGACCTCGTTCTGGCGCTGCTCATGGTCCTCGTCCTCCGATTTTTGCAGCAGCTGCGCGCCGCGCACCCGCGCGTGAGGCAGCTCGCAGGTCATGGCATTCGGTGCGCGCAATGCAGGCACACGCCGCTCTGCCTCCGTCGGCAGCGGACGAGTCGAAGAGGTGCCTCAGCAAGCTCAACATGGCCGCCGCGCGGCTTGCCGGCACGCGCCCAGCAAGCGGCGAGACCGGCGACAGGCGCCAAGGCGCCATGAAGCCCTGGCCGCTGCGGCAGAGTCTGGGCCGCGGCACCTCGGGCGTCTGCAGGTTCAGGTACTGGTACGCGCGCTCGGTGGGCTTGCCCACGCCGTACATGCAGAACATCTGCAGCGAGGGCGCGCTCGGCAGCGGGCAGCGCAGCGGGTCGACGTGCCAGGTGGCCGCGTCGCCCGGGTCGACGTCGCACCTGCGCGCGCGCGCGCGCCGCCGACGCCCGCTCAGCGCGCGCCCGGCCGCAGCCCGCTCGCGCGCGGGGACGTGCCAGCAGCGCTGCCTCAGTCCACAGGAAAGCGGCACTGTGTCGCAGCGGCGGCGCAGGCGGCTGCCGCGGCCGGCTGACTTGCGCAACGCGCGGGCTCGGCGGCGGCGCGGCCCGTGCGCCAGCCCGCGGTCTCGCACAGGCTGCGGCGCAGGGCGTGCTGCTAGGCGTGCTGCGGGTAGGGTAGGGCCGGCGCCGGGCGCACGCGGGGGCGGCCGCGGGCGGGGCGCACTGCGACTTCTTGAACGTGGCGCCCCAGCTGTGCACCTGTTCCCGGAAGCGCGGCCCGCCGCTGCCCACCAGGATGTCCACCGCCGCGCGCACGTCGTGGCGCTTCATGACCTGCCGGGCCCTCAGGCCCCGTCAGGCTCGCGCGCGCGGCCCCGCCCCCGCAATGTACGCGTCAATGCATGGAGCAGGCTCCAGCGGCAGCGCCGGGCAGGCAGGCTTCCCCGCACAGGGACGGCGCCCCTGCGGCGCCGGCGCGACAGGGCCCCGCCGCCAGGGCCGCGCCGGCCGGCGGCGCGGGTCGGCAGGCGCGCGCCCACGCTCGCGCCGCCTCGCGCGAGGACCACGGGCGGCGGGCGCCTGAGGGACCCAGCGCAGACCGCGGGGGCGGCCGGGCACGGCGGCGCACCAGCTCGACGTCGGTGTCGTTGTGGTCCAGCAGGTGCTGCACCCAGTCGCGCACGGACTCGGCCAGGCCCGCATGGCGCGCGCCCTTCTCCGCGGCCTTCTGCTGGCTGCGCCGCTGCACGCCCTCGTCCACGCGCACCTCCGTCAGCATCGTCCTGCGCGCGGCATGCGCCCGTCGGGCGGCCCGCCGCGGTCTGCGTTCCAAGGGCCAGCTCGGCCCTGAGCTAGGGATGGGTTGGAACGGTGCATCGCAGCGGCGCACTTGGCCTGGTGTGCGCCCGCCCACACACAAGTGAAATGCCGTACGAGTGCCCGCTGAAGCCCTCGTCAAGAGGCCCGACTGCGGCGTGGCAGCAAGGACCCAACAACTGGCTACAGCGACAGCCACTCAAGACCTCACGTGATGACAGCAGCACGGCAGCAGCACGCCCTGCGACCTCATGTAACAGCGCACGGCAGGCGGGACGCCGCGCAGCGGCCGGGCGAGCGCGCGCGGCGCGCCCCGCGGCGCGCACCCATACGTGAGGCTGTGCTCCGCCATCTGCGGCGTGTCGTCCGGCGCCCAAGACGCGTTGCCCCAGGCGGCGGTGCCGCCGGCGGGCAGCATGCCGATGCCGGAGCCCCAGGTGCGGAATAGGCGGACGCGCTGGTTGCGCGGCACAAAGTTGTCCGACAGGTACGCGCCGATAAGGCCGAGCTCCGCCGTGTCGCGCGTCTCGCCTGCGCGCCGCGCCGCATTGGCGTGCTGGCTCTGTACCTGCTGCCATCGCTCGGCGCGCAGCCGCAGACCTGCCGTGGGTGAGCGCGCGATCGCCCGCCGGACTGAGAGCACGGCCATTCGGTGAAATGGTTTCTGTTGACAAATACGTTGTAGTCCTGAAAACAGTCAGAACCGGCTCCCCGTGCGGCCGACTGGAGCACGGCTCGGCGCCCGCGCGGCGCCCTGCGTCGGACAGGCCAGCGCCGGCGCACCCGACAGCAGCGCCGTGATGGCCTTGGGCACGCCCAGCGTCGGCCCGGCGATGTTGACATACGAGGCGATGTGCCGCTCCACCCAGGCCGGGTCGTCCGCCGCGGCCCAGCGCAGGAAGCTGCGGAAGACGTTGTCGCCCCAGCTGTGGCTGACCACCAGCGCCTGCCGCGCGGCCCTAACCCTTCAAGACCCTAGCGGAATACGTTGTCGCCCCAGCTGTGGTCGAACACCAGCGCCCGCCGCGCGGCCCAAACCCTCACACACCCCAAAACTGCGGAACACGTCGGCCGCCCAGCTGTGGCTGACCACCAGCGATGCCGCGTGGCCCTAACCTCACATACCCTAACACTCACCAGCAAGCCCGGCCCGCCCGGCGCCGGCCCTGCCAAGCGCCTGTAGGCACCCGGAGCCCTGCTGAAACCCGCGGGCGAGGCACACGGGCCGCGGCCCGCTGCAGGCAAGGCCCCGCCCGCGGCGCCGGTCAGCCCGCACCTTCTCCCCGGCGACCTGGTGCGCAATCTCGATGCGGACCTTCAGCCGCGTGAAGTACGCGTCGCGGCGCTCCATGTTCGGGATGGCCAGCCGCCAGTCGTACGTCTCGCCGATCTGCGCGCGAAGCAGCGGCGGGGCTCAGCAGGCGCGCACGCGTCTCAACCCCGCAGAAATGCGCGGATTGGCTCTTGTTGCTGCATCACATGGGGCGTGCTGGGGCGCAGGAGTCTGTGCGGTCCTGCCGAGCTGGGCGCCGCTGGCTTGCAGCAGCGCACCCACGGCGCGGCGCCGCGAGGCAGCACAGGCAGCAGGGGCCGGGCGTCGGGCAGGGCGGGGGGCGGACGAGGTTGTTGGCGTCGTAGCCCAGGTCCGCCAGCGCCTCGATCAGCTTCGCCCACACGAAGTAGCCCTGCGCGGGCCGCGCCGCCCCCCTCAGAGGCGCGGCAGCCCGGCCCAGCGCGTGGTGTGCCGCAGACGCCTGGGAGGCGGCGGCAGCAGCATGGGTCAGGCCGCAGCGTGCATGCATGTGACCGCAGGCGCACCGGGAAGAAGTAATCGACGCCCAACAGGCCTTCGCTTGCGCGCAGCTTGACCTCGGGGCTCTCGGGGTCCAGGCCAGTGTCGGGGTTCAGCGCCATGTGCTGCGCGGGGCGCGGCGCGACGCGTCGGGCCCGGCACACCCAGCACTGCTCAACCGCGACGGTCAGTCGGGTGCACGCCCGGCGTGCCGAGGTTACATTGGCGTCCGCAAGCAATACACCGCCACACACGGTGTGAGCACACGCAGCGAGCACGCGCCGCCTCCAGAGCTGAAGCTGGCTGGCGAACGCGGGAGGGGCCCCGCCGGGCGGGCGCCGCGCCTGGAGCCAGCAGTCCTTGTCGCCCAGGAGCGACTGCGTCATCCCCATGCTGCCCCAGATGCGCTGCCTGCGCGCGGGGCGAGCGGGGGCGTCGGTCCAGCCGCAAGCGCCCACCGCCCTGCGCCCGCATGTCAACCTGCAAGCCATGCCCGGGGAAGCAGGGCCCCTTGCACGCTGGCGTGCCGCGTCCGCGCGCGCCCGCCGCGCCAGGCGCCGCGGCGCGCCGCCCTGCCCCCCGCCCGCCGCGCCGGCCGCGCGGCGCGCCTGAAGTACTTGACGGCGCACTCGGCGCCGCGCCACAGCTCCAGCCCGCTCGTCACAAAGCCCGGCACGATGATGACCAGGTGCTTGGGCCGCAGGCCGCGCGCGCGCAGCGCCAGGCCCGGCCGCGGCGGGTTCTCCTGGCGGAAGACGGCCGGCAGGCGCACGCCGTGCGGCAGCTCGATCTGCGTGATGTTGCCCAGGCCCTGGGCCATCGGCTGCATCAGCGGCCGCAGCTGCTCGCGCAGCACCTTGCCCTGCGCGCGCCGGCGCGCGCCTCAGCGCGGCGCGGCGCGCGGGGCCGGCCGCCTGGCCGCGCCGGAACGAACCGGACTGCTGCGCGGGGCTTCCGAACAACCGGGCCTGACTCGACCTGCGCAGCGGGTGCGGGGCGCCCGGTGCAGCGAGGCAGCTCAAGTGTCCCAGCCGCAGGCGGCCGCAGCGCAATAGCTGCCTGGCCAGACAGACAGGCTGCACGGTCAGGCTTCGCGTCTGACAAAGTACCCCGCGTTTGCGCACCTGCGGCGTGGTGCCGCCCCACCATATGGACAGCGCCAGCACGGCCAGCGCCCACCACGCCGTCGCGTGCCTCTTGGGCTTTTGCGCGGCCGGCCTCTGCTCGTGCTCCCCGCGGGCCGCGGGCGCCGGCGGCTCCGTCTGCACTGCCACGGTGGCCTGCGGAGCAGTCGGCGGGAAGTTCCTTAGGTGGGCGCTCTGCACACCTCACAGTCCCGCCCTCCATGCACAGGCGGATTCGGCACGCAGGGCAGAACCGAGGTATGCAAGACATGCGCCAGTTGCGCATCTTTGCGCAATCTGCCGCTCACCTTTGGAACGGAGCCCGGAGATCCGTCCTCCATTGCGCTGCTGACAGGTCAGAAGGTCGACTTGACCACTCTGTAATGCCCAATGGGCGTAGTGGACAGTCACGGTGGAAGCTCTGCAACAGAGCCGCTGTGGAGCTGCAGCAAGTGGTTCCCACGTTGTCTGTGCGTGCTCTCACCCGGAACACGCTGTGCTTTTTGGCAAAAAGGTGCCGGTGTGAGGAGGTGCCTGGCCGGGGCATCGCACGTGCAAGGTCAAACCAGGGTTTCTGGACCTCTGCGACTCACTGTCTGCCAGCTCCCCGCTTGCTGCACTGCCCTGCTCTGGCCTGCCTGGCTTGCCATAATTGGCACATCGCTGCGTGGAGCACCCGCAACAGCCATCACGCGTCACGCAGCGCGTGATATGACGACTGCGCACCTGGCCACCAGGCGGCCAGAGCCAACCAGGCAGCCAGAGCCAACCTGCCTGGCAAACGCATCCTGCACTGCTGGCCCATGCGTTGCTGTGCTTCCGTCCTCAGCTGGACGGCACAGGCAGCCGCCCTGCATAAGCGCAGCTCTGAGCGACTCCCCTTCACATATTTTGAGCAGTGCAGCAGCGACCTGCAAATATGTTGCCCCTTTCTGCTGCAGGTGTACACTGCTCAAGTGCACACCGGCGCCGTCCACCTGCAAACAGCTTCGCCTTGGGAAGACGTGCGCTCGCTGTCAGGGCCGCTGCTAAGGGTGGCGCGCTGAGGTGCCGCACTGAATCGCTCGCAGCGCGTGTGTGCGTCTGCACATACACAACTTTCCATTGCGAGCAGCACAGGTGATCAGCAGGCAAGCGCGCGCTGATTGCTGCAAACGGGTCTGTGTGCGCGAAGAAAGTTTCACCAGCTCACACGCCGCTGCACTTGTTTACACGCGCATACACACCCTTCAGTCGCTATGGCAGCAGCTCAGGACATAGCCATGCCCGGCTGCCGGCTCAGGCCTCCTCCGTGGCTCGGGATCTCCTCCTCACTTGGACCGCTGCCGCCTCCTCTTGCGCTTGAGCCGCCTCATACGCTTCTTCTTCCACTGCACGACCAGCACGACACCAGGCGTCAGGGACGGGGCTGCACTGAGCTTCAGGCCAAGTCCAACATGTCAGCACACCCGAATCAGGCAAGCAGCAGGCTGGCAAGGAACAGGGCTCGGGATCGCACCTTGGCACGCATGGTTGCAGGCTGTGGCCAGTCAGAGCCACTTCGAGGGCTCTTGTCTCTCTGGCGGCTTGCCAGGTCTAGGGGCAGGTCTACCTTGCAGCCAATCAGTACAGAGCATGTGCATTATCGCGAGCTCGCATTTGGTGAGCATACGACCCCACACAGACGGCTGGGAACGGAGTACCAGCAGGGGCTGTGACACGGACGCCATGGAGGACCGCGGCGGCGAGGCAAGCACATCCTGGCAGGTGTTCAGGCAGCGCACGCTGCATGCGGCCGCGGGCGACAGTGCAGGCGACGGGCAGCAGCGCAGGTGCCCCGCAGCTCAGCCTTTGCCCGGAAATGCAAGTCGCACATTGCTTACCGCATTGACAAAGTCGAGCCACACAGCCACTCTGCGCGCAGGACACTTGTGCCCGTGGCCGACCTGGCTGCCGCGGCAGAGGCGCCGCCTGGCAAGCCGCGGAAGAAAAAGCGGCAGTCGGCGAGCTTGTGCGCGCCCGCCGCAGCCCTGCCTGAGCGTGCCTGCCAGGGCCGCTTGGCAGCGGCGACCACCGCCGAGCGTGCGCGCGCCGCTCACGCTGGGGGCGTTGCAGGCGCAAGCTGAAGGCGGCGCTGGACAAGGTGAGCCCTGAGGAGCGGCGGGCCTTTTACGCGGCGGCGTGGGCCAGGCGACTGGAGAAGTACCCCGAGGAGGCGGCAGATGCGGTGCCGCCCGGCCCGCACGCCCGGGCAGAGGCTTGGCGTGCAGGGCCTGCGCTGCACAGGAGGTCGAGGGCCCTGAAGCTGTCTCCGGCAGAGCCCAAGGCCTGTATGCATGGTCGCCTTGCCGGTTCCCCACAAACATGTGCAGGTCCGTGTTCGGCAGAGAGTCGCGGCAGTGCACTGTGTGACAAGCCCTGCCTCTGGGCCCCCGCTGCTGCGCGCCGCCTCGGTGCGCAGGTGCGCCAGCCGCCCAGACGGCTCGGCAGCGCGGAGCATGGCCCGCCGCGGTGTCACGGGAAAGCGTGCCTGCCGCGGCGTCACGCGGGCGCGCGCGCGCAGACGGTGCGGCGGCTGCCGCGCGACGTGCTGGACGCGCGCGAGGACGAGAAGGTGCTGGCGTCGGGGCGGCCGCTGGAGCCGCAGATCAACACGGAGCCGCGCTGGCGCAAGCGGGTGGACCCGCACCGGATCCGCCCGGGCGCGACCAAGATGGTGCTGCCGCCGGAGGAGGAGGCCAAGCTGCAGCTGGTGCGCGCCCGCGCGCGTGCGCCTGGGTTTAGGGCTAGAGACCCTACCTAGCCGCGGGATGCGCAGGGGCTGTACTTATGAAGGAGTGACTCTGGCCGCCTCGCCTGCGGGAGGCACCACCTTTTGGGGTGATGGTCAAGAAGGCCACGACGGCAGTGGGAGCTCCTTCACGCGTTGAGGGGCGCCGGCAGAGCCAGGCCCTGCCGCCGGCATGGAAGCGTCGGCGGCGTGTTTCCGCGGCGGCCGGCCGCGCCCTGAGCGGCGCGCCCGGGGCTGCCGCGCGCAGGACCAGTTCGGCACGGGCATCCAGCTGAGTCCGAAGGGGCCGTTCGGCTACCGCCTGGGGCGCGTCAAGGAGGACTTTGTGTTTGGCATTTTCGGGCGCAGCGAGAGCGCGCGGAGAGTGCTGGAGGGCCGCTGGGCGGGTGCGCTCCCCGCCGCCCGGCCCGCCCGGCCTGTGCCCTGTGATGTGCCTCGCCTGGTCCGCGTGAGGCGTTGCCAGGTCAGCCCATCTCTACTTGTGGCGCAAGGCGTAGGCGGAGCATGCGTGGCAAAGGTGCTGCACTGGGGCGCACGCAGCGCATGCAGGCACCTTTTGAGTTACGCACGGGGTGGCTGTAGAGGGAAGCGGAGCGTTGGTGGGCGGGTATCCGCCGGTGCAAGTCTGGCAGACTGGAACACAGGACGCGCGACGTGTACAGGGTGTGCAGTGCACGCCAGCCGTTACAAAGGGACGAGGTCCGCTGGCTGTGCGGCAGGGAGGGATCCAGAGCAGGTCATGCTCGACCCGGACTTCTACGAGGACGTCTTGGACAATGCGAACAGGGTGCGGGCCCTGCCAGGCAGCGTCCCCGCGCGCACGTGCCTCGCGCGCACGTGCCTCTTTGGAAGGGCCAGAGTTGGTATCAGTGTTGGCGCGTCCCTAGCGCAAGTCCTGAAGGCGTCCTGGCGCGTGGTGCAGTGCAGTGTCACAACTCCCGGGCCTGCAGATATCTTTGAGGTTGTCCTCCGCACGCTTCTTCGTGGGACTTCTGCCCATTTCGACGCCAGCCGTGGCAGAGCAGCCACCGCAGACAAGCAGTCCGCGCGAGGCAGGGTGCGCGGCTCCGCGCGGCGGCGCGCGCGCGACCGACCCGCCGCAGGCTGACGCCCGGCCCGGGCTGCCCCGCGGATGGTGTACGGCGCCGTGCGGCGGCGCGCGCAGCCGGCCCTGCGCAGGCTGACGCGTGCTTTTCAGACGGGTAGCCACGCACCGACACCAAGAATAATCAGATAATTCCCGGCCCGCGCCGCCGCGCAGGTGGAGCTGACGCTGATGGCGCAGACGCTGCGGCCGCTGCCGCTGGCGCCGCTGCGGCGCGCACTCGGCCAGCGCCTGGCCCTGGCCATGCGCAGGCTGCCGCCCGACGGCGGCGGCAACCCCTGGCGGGTGCGCCGTGCCGTGCACCCGCCGGCGCGGCGGGGGCCGGCCGGGCCGGTGATGCGGGGGCATGACTCCAGGGAACATCTAATGTTGTGTGACAGAGATTGCTGCAGCCTGTGCTGGCAGGCCGTGTGCGTCAGTGCTGCATGCGGCGCATCATGGGCCTGTGATCAGGCCCTGGGCTTGACATCTTCAGGGCTCTGCAGCGAGCGACGCCTGTGCTCAACGGCCCACAGCGCCTGGAAGTTTCACCGAAGCGGCCTGCCAACGACGTTAGCAGCAGACGGAAGCGCCTATACAAGCTGGCCGGCCTCGGCGGCCCTCACGTGATGAGCCCGGCTGCCAGCCTGCGCGCTGCGCGCGCCCGCGCAGGAGACGCCGCTGCAGGAGCGGCTGCTGGACGAGGCGGACGCGGCGGCGCTCGATGCCTTCCAGGCGACCTTCGACGGTGCAGGCCGCGCTCGGCCCGTCCGTCCTGCTCATGCCGTGGACCTGCCAGTGGCGCCACCACTTTCCTCCCTGTCACATGCACTCCCCTGCACCAACCGCCCACCGCACTCTGCCATCGACCCCGGGCCATCTGGTCTCCAGCTGTGCGCCCCCGTGCTGCTTGTTTTAACTCGCGCAGCGCACAGCTCCCCAGGCTGTGCGCCTGGGGCGCTGCAGAGAAGCGGCTGGCGGCGTCCGACCCGGGCCAGCTGTGGGTGGACCGGAATGGCAACATCAAGGAAGGCACGCACCTCATCTTCAACGTCTCGCCCGACTTTGAGCTGCACGGCGAGGGTGCGCGCCGCCCGGCGCTGCCCTGCCCCAGTCATCAGTTAGATCTGCGTGGGAGTTTGGCACGCAGTCTGGCCCTGCATGAGCGCTGGTGCATGCGCACGGCGGCCTTGTCGCGCAGATGACATGGAGCAGGTGCTGCCGCCTTTGCTTGCGAGCGTGTCAACCAGGGTCGCTTGCTTGGTGGCCAGACATTATGCGGCGCATGTTGGCTGGGCGTGCGCACGTCGTGGCGACCATTTGTAGCCGGCCCCCTCTGCGCTGGTGCCGACGCCGCCAAGGGTCCCCATGCGAGCGCGACAGCCCGGGCCGCGCCGTGCGCAGTGATCACGCCGGGCACGCTGCGCGACCGCAAGGCGTTCGCGCTGGGCAAGTGGCGCAGCGCGGCGCTGGCGCGCGCGGCGTTTGACCTCTTCCTCGGCGACTTTCCCGTGGACGCGGCCGCCAAGGTGCAGGCCGCGCAGGCCATCGTCTACGTCACCAACGGCTTCAAGTGCGCGCGCGGCCCGCCGCGCCCGAGGCCGAGCGGCCGCACCGGCGCGCCTGCCTGCAGAGCGTGGTGCAGGCGCATGTGTGCGTCGAAGGTGGGCGGGCCAAGGCTGTGCGGCAACCAAAAGCGTTTCACATATGGGAGAGCTGCCGGGGGGCTCTGTCCTGACACCCTGACGCGACTGGGGGGCCACACGCGCGCGCGCAGGCTGGGCCCCGACCCTACAAACCCCAACCAGTTCCTGCTGGACACGCACGGTCGCGCCATTGACGGCCTGCCCAACACGCAGCTGGGCCGGCACTTTGCGGCCACGCCCGAGGGCATCGAAATGGCAAAGCCGCCGCCGCCGAGCCTGGCGGACTGGGCGATCGAGCGCCTGGAGAGCGCGGCGCCGCTGCTGGACGGCCTGCGGCGGCGCCTGCCATTCCAGGGCCAGGCTCAGAGGCAGGCCGCATGAGCGGCGGGGCTGCTGCGGCGCGGGGGGTCCTGCAGCAGGGGGTGTAAGCGAGGCGGAGCGTGTGTGGAGGGACCTGTCTGCCAAAGCTGCAGGGCATGCAGTCCTGCAGCCAGGCCTGCACTGAAAGGACTGTCCTCTGTGAGCTGCGTCTTGCGTCTGCTTTGACAGGGAGCCTGTGTGCGCTGTGAACTTGTTCGAACCCCTGCCGAACTTCAAGCTTGGCACCCTGTCAGGCCGCGCTGAGGGGGCCATGCAAGTGTGAAAGTCTGTGTTGCGGCACGCGCTGCTCGCTGTGGCGTGGCTTTATGACCACCAGCTTTGGCAGCATGCGTGGCCCGCCTGCACGTGTCACATGACATTGTATTGATGCATTAACAAGTGCACTCTCCGTCCCATGATCCCACATCGACATGCATGGGAGCTTCACCCTCATGCTGCTGGAGAGGGCTTACAATCGTAAGCCCTGAAGCGCCCCCCTCTGCACACTGAGTGCAGGCGTGCGGGCGCAGAGCTGCTACTCCTGGAAGCGCTAGACCGACGGCACCATGTCGTTCTATGACGACAGGAAAAAGGATGACAAGCTCGGCAAGATCGCAGACCCCATCGTCCGGGCGGTGCGGTGGGTGCAGACTCGCAGCCCAAAGGAGAAGGGCATCATGGTGGCTGCAGCGGCCGTAGCTGTGCGCCCCCTCTGCTTTCTGGGACCTTCGGGCGCGGCTGCGCGGCGCCGCCGAGCGCTTGCTACGCATCGCAACGCACTTGGCTGCGGCCGCTGTTCTCGCACCAGGGTACCGCAGGCGCCCTGATTGCCGTGCCGCACCCTTTTGCGCCGCGTGATCCGCGAGTGAGGATGCTGCTGCCGCGGGCGTGACCACCTCGTGTGCGGATCCGCAGCTGCTCCTGCTGCTCTGGCTGGTCATCGAGGACCACGACAACCTCTTTGTGATGGCGGAGGTCGTGCACTTCCTGGGCATAGGCGTGCTGCTTTACAAACTCACCACCAAGCGCAACGCCGGCGGTGCGCGAGCGCTCTGCTGGCCTCCGGCACGGACAGGAAGCTCCGCTGCGTGCTCGCGCCCGCTTCGGCGGCGCGCGACACAGCTGGCGCCGCGCGCGACTGACGGCGCGGGGGCACCTGCGCGCAGGCCTGTCGCTGCGGTCGCAGGAGCTCACAGCCCTCTTCCTGGCCGTGCGGCTCTTCTGCAGGTGCGTCCGCTCGCCGGACCAGCTCTCGCTGCTTCAGCTGCGTCAGCTGAAGTGAGGCAGGCGGTTGGTAGCTGCGTCTGCCCGCAGTATACCGAGAGTATTGTTCGCACACCACCGCTTGTGGGCACTTATCCGTCACATCAGCACTGCGACGCGCAGCTTCATGATGGAGTACGACATCCACACCGTGTTGGATTTCCTGACGCTGGTAGCGACCGTGTGGGTAATCTATGAGCTGCGGTTCCCGCTGGCCGATACATATCAGAAGGACCAGGACACCATCCAGGCGTACTATGTGGTGCGCTGCGACGCCCGCGCTCCTGCCTGGGGTGCCCTGTTGTGCGTCCTTGGGTGCCTTCTGCAGCCCTGTCTGCACTTGTGCGGTGCCACGTCTCAGACGACTGTGGCTGAGGCTGCCAGCGAAGCTTTTATGTAGCTTCAAGCGTGCAGGCGGATTTAAAATTAGCTTGTGCGCGCTTTGCCAAGCAAGCACTGGCAGCTGACGCTAAGCGCGCGGGCAGGCCGTTCCGTGCCTACTGGCGGCCTTTGTAGCGCACCCGAGCACGCGCCACGCCTTTGCGTTCCGGGTGCGCGCCCGCGCTGCCTGGCGCTCCCACGGAGGTTGACCGGCATGTGAGCATACACATGCCGGGCTGCGTGACGTGCAGATGGTGGGCCAACGTCTCTGCCGGCTTGCCTGCTGATCTGCCTCGGGGTGCGCAAGCTGGAGTGAGCGCCTCAAGAGACAGCAGCGCTTCATGAGCGAGCTGAACTCACATAGGGCGGGCAAGCGGCAACTGCGGCCCGGACGCGCAGGTGCTCTGGGCGCTGTGCGTGTACGTGGAGGCGGTGAGCGTGCTGCCGCAGCTGCGCATGATGCAGAACGCCAAGGCCCGCCCCGCCCGCGCCCGCCCGGATCAGCGGGCGCTTTCCACGTAGCCGCGGAAGCGCGCACATCACATGGACCTCCCGTGGGGACCTCCCGCGGGGACAGAGTATTTGATGCTACGCCAGGAACACACGCCAGGAACCTACTCCACAAGAACAGCGCTGTGGGGGGCAGCGAGCGGCGCAACAGTGGTGGCCTGCCTGCATGCTGCCCCGCATCGCCCGGCCTCGTGCGGCCGGCGCCCGCGCTGCGCGCCCGCTGATCAGGGCCGCCGGCCGAACCAGGATAACCTACCCTGTGGCCGCGCGCGTAGGTTAACCTACCCTGCGCCCGCGCGCAGGTGGTGGAGAAGTTCACCGCGCACTACGTGTTCGCGCTGGGCCTGTCGCGCTTCATCAGCTGCGCGCACTGGCTGCTGCAGATCATCGACGGCGATTCCTTCCTGCTGCAGGCCATCGGGTCGGGCCTCTGGCCGCTCATGGTGCTGGCGTCCGAGCTGGTGCAGACGTTCATCCTGGCCGACTTTTGGTGCGCGCGCGCGCCGGCCGGCGATGGCCGCGATGCCAGGCCAGGCCCCCGAACGGCGCTTGCATGCATGCGTGCGTGCTGCGTTTACCCGGGTATAGGTTCAAGCGACCCTGTGCCGCAAGCCCTGCCTGCGGGGGCTGCGCCTGCACCGGCGCTCGTCAGGCAGAGGGCAGGCCGGCCGCCTGTCTGCTGTAAAGCCTGCATGCGGGGGCTGCGCCTGCACCGTCGCTCGTCAGGCAGAGGGCAGGCCGGCCGCCTGTCTGCTGTGAACCCTGCATGCGGGGGCTGCGCCTGCACCGCCGCTCGTCATGCAGAGGGCAGGCGAGCTCAGGTTCGCTGCCGCCGCGCAGCTATTACTACGTCAAGTCGTACGCGGAGGGCTCGGGCGTCATCCACCTGGCGGCCGGCATCGTCTGAGCGCGCGCGCGCGGCTGGCGCGCCGCAGCGCGCGTTTTGGGTCAGGCGGGCGCCTCGGCCAGAGCGGGCGGGTGCAGGTGTGGGGCGGGGTAGGGCTTTCAGGGCTGAGCGAGCGTTTGTGTTTCTCATCAGTTGTCTAGCCTAAGCGCTGGCTAGATGGGGTCAAGGCGTGGCTGGGGCGGCTCTGCTGTGTTCTGTAGGACGCGCGCTGTTTATGACTTGTGATACGTTCACTGCGATGCGCCTGTGCTGCAGCGCCAAGCGCTGCGCTGACCCTCACTGCAGAGGGAGGCGCTCAGCGGCGGCAGTGCCCGGCACTGTCGCTTGCTGCCCTGAGAGCCCAGTTGAAACACTGTGTGCGTGCTCACATTCACAGTCGACTGGTCCAGCTCCATTGTCGCAAGGAGTTGAAGGGAGGCTCGCCGTTCAGCTCTCCACAGGAGACTCAAGAGAGGGGCTCTCGCAAGCTCCTGCCTCCCAGCCAGTACCGTAAGTGGTGCTGAATACGGTACGACAGTGCTTTTCATTCAGGCTGCCCAGCTGGCACAGCACACTTGGCCTTGCTATGGCGTCTGCGCCCCGTCACCTGACCTGCCAAGCAGTTGTTTACGGTGAACTGCCCTACCCTCTGCGGTGCCGGGCGCCGAGCGACGGCCCGCGTGCGCCGCATGCACAGCTCAAAGCGAGGCGCGCTCCTGGCTTGCAGTACGCGGTGCATTGGTTGTTCGTTTCCCAGCACTCAGTTATACGTGTGCATAGCAGAGGCGGCTGCCGCGGCAGGTGGGTGAAATGCCGCGCACGCCTGGCGGCGTGCCGCGCTGCGTCAGCAGAGGGCGGCACCACGCCCGACCCTGGAGGGCGGCTGGGCCCGAACGGCATCTGGGGCGCGCGCGGCGGCGTCGCGGGCGAGCCGCTGCCCTGGGCTGACATCCTGCCGCACCCGCCCGGCGAGCGCGTGGCGTCGCCGGCGCTGGCCGGGCTGCCGCTCGCCCCGGGCGTGCTCCCGCGGCGCGCCACGCAGGCCGGCCGCGTCGGCCGCCAGTGGAAGGGCAGCCGCTGGGTGGCGCCCGCCGGCGCGGAGGCCGGCAGCGGCGCGCTGAAGAGCAGTCCGCTGGAGACGACCGCGGCGGCCTCTGCGCAGGCGCGCGCGGCCGGCGTGCGCATCGGCCGCCAGTGGAAGGGCAGTCGCTGGGCGGCGCCGCAGCCGACGGCCGCCGCCGCTGAGGCCGGCGCTGGCCCGGCGGCCGGCGCTGCTGCGCCGGTCGCGGCCGCCCCGGCGCCCGAGCTGCCGGCGCCCCCGCCGCCCGCCGACCCCGCTTGCGCCAGCGCGGCTCACGGCCTGGCGCCTGCGGCGCCAGCCGCGGCCGCCCTGGCGTTTGAGCCGCTCGCGCCGCTGCCGCCCGCCGACCCGGCTCGCGCCGACGCGGGTCGTGACCCGGCGCCCGGCGCGGCCAAGAGGCAGCGGGCCGGCGTGCGGCGCGAGGCGCGCGGCGCCGCCGTAGCTGCGGGTCCTGGCCCAGGGTCGAGACTAGGGCTCAGGTCAGCGGCAGCGCCCGCCCCCAGGCTGCCCGTTGCGTGGACGCGCAGGGACGCGCAGCGCGCGACGCGGCGCGGTGCCCTGCCATCAGCAGCGCCCGCTGATGCGGAGCGCGCCGACGAGGCGCGGGCAGAAGCGGGGCCTGATCCGGAGCCTGCCGGCGCGCCCGCCCCCAGGCTGCCCGTCGCGCGGACGCGCAAGGGCGCACAGCGCGACACGCGGCGCGGCGCCCCACCACCAGCAGCGCCCGCTGATGCAAAGCGCGCCGGCGGGGCGCGGGCAGAGGCGAGGCCCGACTCAGGGCCTGCCGGATCGCCCGCCGGGCGCACGCAGACCGCTGGCCTGGGCCGGCGCTTCGGCGGCGAAGGCGAGGCCGCTGCGTCCGAGCGGCGGCTGCGGCGGGAGCCGGGGCCTGCCGCGCGAGAGGAGCGCCAACCGCCAGCCACGCCCGAGAGCGGGGCGGAGCCTGATCTGGAGCCTGCCGGTGCAGCCGCCGGGCGCACGCAGACCGCGGGCGTGGGCCGGCGCATCGGCGGCGAAGGCGGGGCTGGTACGCCCGAGCGGCGGCTGCGGCGGGAGCCGGGGCCTGCCGTGCAGCAGCAGCCCGCGCAGCGAGCCGCGCTCGTGCGCGGGCCGTGGGCAGAGGCGGGGCCTGACTCAGAGCCTGCCGGCGCGCCCGCCGGGCGCACGCAGACCGCGGGCCTAGGCCGACGCTGCGGTGGCGAAGGAGAGCCCGCTGCGCCTGAACAAAGGCTGCAACGGGAGCCGGGGCCCGTTGCGCAGCAGCAGGCCACGAAGCGAATCGCGCCCGTGCGCGGGGTGCGGGCTGAGGCGGGCCCCAGTGCGGAGCCTGCCGGCGTGCCCGCAGGGCGCACGCAGACCGCGGGCCTGGGCCGGCGCTTCGGCGGCGAGGGCGAGGCCGCTGAGCCCGAGCGGCGGCTGCGGCGGGAGCCGGGGCCGCCGGCGGCGCCGGCGGCCGCCCGCGCGACCATGCACGCGGACTGGGGCGGCCCAGGCCCTGCTGGCGACGCGTCCGAGGAGGCGCGCGGGGACGGCGGCGCAGGGCCTGAGCCGGCGCCCGAGCAGGTCAGCGGGGACGGCCGCTCAGGGCCTGGGCCTGGGCTGGCGCGTGGGGCCACTCCTACGCAGCGCGCCGACGCGGGCGGGAACGCGCGCAGCGCTGCCTCAGCTGGGTGGAGGTCGGGGCTGGCGCCGGGGGCGCCGCCGCCGGGGCAGCCGCGCGCGCGCGGGCCCTGGGGCGGCAAGCGCAGCCTGCAGGCTCCTGCGAACGCGCCCGACGTCTCCCTTGACTGGGACGGCCCGGAGGAGCGGCAGCCGCAGCCGGGCGCGCTGCAGGGCGCGGCGGCTCTGGAAGAGCGCGCGGCCGCGCAGCGCACCGAGCCGGAGGCGGCGCCGCGCGCGCTGGACGGCCGGCCTGCCGAGCCGCCGCTGCTGCGGCGCGGCACGGGCCCGACCGCCGGCTTCTTCACGCAGGTGTGTGCAGTCCCTACCCTAACCCTACCCGTGTAACGCGCTGCGGGGTCGGCGCGCGACGCTCCAGCCCTTCTGGGCATCAGGGTTGCTTGCACGGGCTCACTGGCCTGTCCCTGCACGGGCAGGAGGAGGTACCGGCCATGCTGTGGATCGCCAGCCCCGGCCCGCGCCCGCGCGCCTCGTGCTGCGCGCCAGCGCTGGGGCACGCCGCGCAGGAGTCCTTCGCCGAGGCGGGCGCGTCGGACGAGCTTGTGGCCGCGCTGGCGGGCCTGGGCGTGACGCGGCCGTCGCACATCCAGGCCGCGGCGTTCCGCGCGCTCGCGCGGCCCGATGCGCGGCACGTCGTCCTGGCCGACCACGCGGGTGCGACGCGGCTGCATTCCCCGGCCGCTGCGTTGGCTGTCGCGCTGTCGGGAGAGCCAGCCCGCGCCTGGCGACCGGGCGCCCCTTGTTGCTGTTGCGTGTGCAGGTCATGGGCCTGCCTCCAGGCGCGCGTGCTGTACGAGGGAGACCTGAGGGGGCATACACGCCGCTGCACAAGCCCACGCCCGCCTGTGCGCCATGGCCGCTTGCGGGACTGCGATGTCGGTGCGGCCGCCCTTGCGGCCGGGGCGGCCGCCGGGTGTAGGGTGTGGGTAGGTAGTGAACCTGAACGGCAGGCCGCGAGGCCGCACTAGGCGCGGCGCGCAGGCAGCGGCAAGACGGTGGCGTACCTGGCCCCGGTGGCGCAGGCGCTACGCGCAGAGGAGGCGGCCGGCGGCGGCAGCATGGCGCCCAGGGCGCCGCGCGTGCTCGTGCTCGCGCCCACCGCCGAGCTCTGCGCGCAGGTGCCGGCCGGGCGGTGCCGCTGCCGCGGCCGCCCCTGCTCCTCCCCTGGTACCCGTGTGGCCTATATTAACTAGAATGGTGGCTCACGCTGCTGGCTGCTGTCTGCCACTTTGTCTGTGAGCTGGCGGGTGTGGCTTCTGAAGAGACTGCTGCGACATGAGGCCCAAGCTCGGGGCGCTGAAGGTCTCCCGCGCAATTCTAGAGGCTGGGCGGCTGAGCATGGCGCGCGCGTGCAGGTGCTGCGCGTGGCGAGAGCACTATCGCGCGGCGCGCCCTTCCGCTGCATCGCCGTGACAGGTGCCCCCGCAGGCCGCTGGCCCCCAGGGCCCGTTTGCTGTGGGCGCTGTTGGCACGGCGCGTCCGCAGCGTGCAGCTCGGTAGATGAAGACGAGCTCGCTGCTCCCGCGCGCGCTGGCAGGCTCGCCAGCATGCTGTGAGACCTTGCCGGGCGAGACCTTGCTGCGCGGGGGGAGCACAGCAGTCGCTCACTGGCAGACAGGTCTGCCGCTGGCAGCGTCAAGCTAGCCGAGTGGGGCCGCGCACGAACGCGCTGCGCTGCGCCCGGCGCGCAGGCGGGCACCCCTGGGGCTCGCAGCGCAAGCAGCTGGAGGCCGGGGTGGACCTGGTGGTCGCCACGCCGGGCCGCCTGGCGGAGCATCTGAGCGCGGGCACGCTCACGCTGGAGCGCTGCGGCACCGTCGTGCTCGACGAGACCGACGTGCTGCTCGGCGACGCGGGCGCGTTCCGGGAGCAGGCGCGCCGCGCGCGCCGGCGGCGTCCCCTGACTGAGGCTCGCGATGGAGCGGAGGATTAGACAAAGGGTAGTGTTAGATTAGGTTAGGGTATCACTCTCCTGCGCTCAGCCTGCTAGGCTGCACCCTCCACCCTCTTGGGGCAGTGTTCTGCATCCGGCGGCACGGCGTGCGAGGGCGCGCCCGCTTCACGATGAAGCCATCGGTGTGGGAGCGCTAGAGCAAACTGTGCTACCGCAGGACAGCTCCTGCTTGTCCAGGGATGATGGGCCCACCAGTGTCTGGCGCGGCTGATGCCGCTGCGCGCCTGGGCAGGTGGAGCCGCTGCGCACGGCCGCGCCGGCGGGCGCGCGCTTTGTGCTGGTCACCGCCACGCTGCCGGCGCCCGTCTACGCCGCGCTGCTGCCGCTGTTCCCGGGCCTCGTGCCCGTGCTGGGCCCAGGTGTGCCGCCTCAGCCACCGCCGCTGCGCGCATCGCGCATGCCCCTGTCGGCCCGCAGCCCAGCGATGTGTCACACACTCGGTGGTGTGGGCTGGCCGTTGCGCATGGTGAACTATCTGCGCCTCCATACATGTGGTGCGGCATATTGCTCTGATAACCCAACCCCATTGCCCTGGTGGCTGTCGCCTCTAGCGGGCTTGGATGCATATGGCTCTGCTGGCACACCTCCTTTTGTGCAGCACGCCGCTGTGCATAACTTTCAGATGTCTTGACGTGGCCCGGCCCCCTGGGCAGGGCTGCACCGCACCGCGCCGGGGGTGCTGCAGCAGCTGGTGGACTGCAGCGGCGGCGAGGAGATAAACGAGGAGACGGGCTATCTGCGCAAGGCGCGCATTGGCGCCCTGCCCCCGTCCCGGCCTATCTGATCAGGCTGTGCCAGGAGGAGCTGTGCACGAGTTGCAGCCTGCACCGCCTAAACTGGGCAGGCTGCACTTCGCCTGCATGTAAGCATCAATGTGTATGGTGTGGTTGCAGTGTGCTCACACCTCAAAAGGCCCGTGTTAACGCCCCGGCGCGGGCGCAGACGGACACGCTGCTGCGCGCGCTGCGCGAGGCGCCCGTCGCGCGCTGCATCGTCTTCTGCAACAAGATCGAGACCTGCCGCAAGGTGCTGCCCGTTGACGGTCACAGGCAGAGCCGCACATGCCCCCCGGCGCCTGCGCGCCCAACTCGCGCGCGCACCGTGACAGCCCGCGCGTTCCCGTGGAAAGTGCTGGCTTGCCCAGAGGAGAGCGGGGCGTGTGGTGTGCGCGCCCCTGAGCTGTGCCGGCGGGTGCCCGCCGTGCTGAACGCCCTGACCCTGGGCGCCGAGCGCGGGCCTGGCGCGGGGCGCGCAGATTGAGAACGCGCTCAACCGCGCGCGGCCGCGCGTCGCGGACGGCGTGCTACCGTACCACTCCGCGATCGACGACGGCGCGCGGCGCCGCAACCTCACGGCGCGCCCGCCGGCGCAACGCGTGCTCTGACCAACGCAGGGGACTTTTGTGCATAATACCCTGCAGCCGTGACACCCTCATCGCCTGCGCCAGCGCCCAGCACCAATAGCTCTTGTGTGACTGTTGTCGCTGCGCCTGGGGCCATGCGCCATGACAGCGCCCCACACCTTCGTGCAATGCTTTGCTCAGGCTTGAGCCTCGGCAGGTCTGGCGGGGCCGCCGCCTGCCGGTCATGCCGGCGCCGCTCATGCCTGCGCGGTGCGCGCGCACAGGAGTTTCTTGCGCCGCCGGCCGGCTCGGAGCGCCTGGTGCTGGTCTGCACCGACCGCGCCTCGCGCGGCATCGACAGGCGCGTCCGCCGCCCGTGGCCCCTGTCAGCGCTTCGCAGGGGCAGCCTGCCGTGGGCGTGCCGTATCTAGAGCGCGCAGTGCTTTCAAGTGAGGGTTAGGGTAGGGCCGGCCAACCAGCTGAGCAGTGCAGCACCTGCCGCGGCCGCGCGTGCCCTGCACGCTGCCGCGGCCCCGGCCTGGGCCCGCGCCGCGCCGGGCAGCGCGCATGCGGACCACGTGGTGCTGACCCTAACCCTGACCCCTGACCTGCAGCGCGCACGTGGACCACGTGGTGCTCTTCGATTTCCCGCGCGACCCGTCCGAGTATGTGCGCCGCGCCGGGCGCACCAGCCGCGGCGCCGGCAACGCCGGCACCGTGACCATCCTCGCGCTCGGGCGGCAGGCGCGCGCCCGGCCGCGGCCCCGCGCTCGCAGTCCATGCGCCATGCTCCGGTTAGTGGCGTGAGCCATGCCTGCGCTCGGCTTCGGGCTGGCGGGCACGCGGCTTGCTATGCCGGGGTCATCCCTGCGCTGTGCGGCGGCTGGGAGAGGGCACTGCGGCTCCCGGCGATCTGCATTTAAGTTGTAGCAGCCTGGCTTGCACTTACCAGCCGTTAACTTGCCCTGATCCAATGCATGGCAGCCTGCAGGCCGCCTGTCCGCCCGGCCCCGACGCGCGCCCGGCGCGCGCGCAGGTGCCGCTGGCGCGACAGATCCTGCAGCGCAGCGAGCAGGGCCTGCCCTTGCACAGGGTTCCGGCCTGAGCGCGCCAGCTCCATTGCGGCAGCGCGTGCCTGGTTGCAAAACTTCCTCTGGATTGGCCTTGTCGGGTTGCTGTTGCATATGGAGCGTGCGAGGTGCTTTGCAGAGACAGACCATGCTCGACAGCATTTACAGCGTTGATGTTGAGAGAGCTGCTGGAAAAGGTTGAGAGAGTAGATGATGAGGGTGGTGAGGACTGAGAGAAGCGTCGAGTGCTCAGAGAGTGCGTATGGGTCTCTGCTGGCCGCTTCTGGCGGTGCCAGGCTGCATGCCCACGCCTGTCTCTGGGTAGCAGGTCCGAGGCTGGCGCTGCGGACAGGCGCCTGAGCCGGCATTCGCATGGGCCAGCCTGTAACAAACTGCTGTGCGCCACCGGCATGCGCACACCCGCACCCGCCACGCAGGACTGTGCACCAAATTGGCGCAACGCCCCAGGCATGGCCCCGAGCGAGGCAGGGTGTCGCTCGCGAGCTACATGGGGTGCATGCTCAGGTCGCACACCAGCTGCGACGGCGCGCCCTGCAGCCGGATCGACTTGCCGCCCGCCCTGGCCCCCTGGCTCGCCGACGGGTGCACCGTCAGCTGCGCCTCCAGGTGCGAGGCCGCGGCCTCCCAGCCGTAGCCTGCTCGCCGCCCGCCCGGCTGCACCAAGCTCGCGCCCGCGCAGGGGTGCACCGTGACGACGGCCTCCAGGTGCGAGGCCGCGGCCACGCGCGCGCGCGCCTGGCCCGCGGTGGCGCGGGCCCCGGCGCCCTGCGGCGGGCCCTCGTACCGCAGCGCCGCCCGCGCCTCCGCGCCGGTGCCTGGTGGCGGCGCGCAGGCACAGCCTCGCGGGCCGCGGCAGCCAGCCTCGCGCAACAGTGTGCGGGCCAGGTTTGTTATGTCGCACAGGCGAGCAGCCAACTGTGAGCGTGCTGACTTGGACAGGCGCCTGGTGGGGAGCCCCTACCTGCAGCGCACCGCATACGCATGAGCATCGCGCACGCCGTGAGAGCGGCCTGCAGGCCCTGCTAGCGACACACGGCCAGAGGGCATGCGCACGCTGCATGACGCCCGGCAAGGCCGCGGCACCAAGAGGGCTTTCATCAGCTGCGACAGCGCCCGGGCGCGCACCCTTGCCCGGGAGCGCCAGCCGGCCCCGGGGCGGCGCCGGGCCGGCGCCGCCCGCGTCCGCGCGCATCTGCAGCAGCGCGCGCGCGCCCTGGCCCGCGCCGCCGTGCGCAGGGCCGGCCGCGCGGCTCTGCGCGCGCGGCGATGCGGCGGCCGCCGCCGCGCCGGCCTGCGCCGGCACCTGCGCCAGGATCTCGCGGAGCGCCTGCGCGCGCGCGCCCTGCCGTTTGACGGGGGGCCACGGGTCTGCCAGCATGCATGCGCAGACAGGCAGGCACCCTTCGCAGGGGCCCAGCGCGTGGGGCCAAGCGTGCGCATCGCAGAGGCGCCCTCACCATGCCAGCAGCCTGCGCTGACGCGCGAAGGAATCCGCCGCAGGCGCGCGGCGTGCAGGGAGGGGCCGGGGGGGCGCGCCTCTCGGCCCGCCAGGTGCCCCGGCTCGCGGTGGCACGCGCGGCCGCGCACGTCCAGCCAGGCGTCGCCCACGGGCGCATCCAGCGGCACGCGCCCGACGCAGACCACGGGCGCGCGCTTCAGCGAGAGCGCCGCCGCCGCGCCGCCGTGGCCGCTGCGCGACTCGGGGCTGTCCACCATCCGCTTGCCTGTCGCCGGCGCCGCATGGCGCTCGGGCCGGACGCCAAAACTGTCGGCGGAACACAGCATGCTGTCCTTGCTGCCCCCTCTTGAAATCCATAAGCATCCCTGTGAGGGCCGCAGGCTGGCAAGGTGCACCCAGTGTGCGAACTCATTCATAGCAGGTTCCTTTGGGGCGACTAGTTTGAGGCTTGTGATAAAGGATGCATGCTGGGAGGGCGCCGGCGCAGCGTATCAGCACCCGCGCGCACAGCGCCCCCGGGCCGCGCGCACCCTCTTGCCAGAGCGCGCGCAGCCAGCGGTCGGCGCGCGCCGCGCCTGGGTCGGCGCACGCGCCGGGGAAACCCGGCGCAAGCCCTGGCTGCGGCCCCGTGCCGTCGTGCTGCAGCACCTCCAGGAGGCTGCGTGCGGGCGGGGGCGCGTGCCGCCGCTCGCCGCGCGGCGCCTCCCCGGCGCCTGCGCGCCCCCGCCGTCCTGAGAGCGCGCCGGGCATGCTTGCACGCCGCATGAACGGCACCAGCTCGTGCCCTGTGCACTTGTTTCTATACAGACTCCAGAGCGCGCGCCGCGCTTGCTTGCACATTGCATCAACAGCACCAACTCAAGCCCTGTGCTTTTCTGCCTGTACAGACTCCAGGGAGGTCTGAAGTGCTTCCAGCAAGGGCAGCCGATTGGCACGGCAGGTGACAGCATGAGACCGTCCAGCTGCCTTGCTGCACGCCATTCCCTGCTCGACGGCCGCACCGGGACTGACGCGCGCGCACAGCGCGGCGGCCGCGCCCGCGGCGGCGGCCGAGCGGCACGGCACCACCAGGTCGCCGCGCGGCGTCCGGCGGTAGCCGTCTGGCGTCGTCTCCACCTGCGCGCGGCCCCGGCGCAGGTGGAGCGCATCGGAGCGCGCCTGGTCATAAGCATGCGTTCTGATTCGAGGAGTCCCTCTACGTCCCTGCGCGCTGCGCTGCATGGACGCGGCTCCCGCCCTCGTAGGCATGTCAGTGGCGGCCCTCGCTGAACGACAGAACCAAAGTCAGAACAGAATGTTTAAGGCAGCACAAGGCTGCTTGTAAGACAAGGAGCGCCACGAGTACATGCTGGACAAGCTAGCTCATCACGGCCATGGCTCTCTGGAGCTACTAGCCAACACACGCGAGCGCGCCCGAGAGGCTCGAGCAACGGTCGCGCGCCTTGCTCCACAGCGTGGCCGGCAGCATGGCGCGCATCTGCGGCGACGGCGGGCGGCGTGCGCCCGGCCCGCATTCGCTGCGGGCCTCCGCCACACGGCTTGGCTCCGGCGCGGATGCGCACGGCTTACCGACCGGCCCGGCCGGCTCCTCCCGCCATGCGGGGCATGCTTGGCGGCGCTGCCCCACTCCCCGAGCGCACCTGCGCCCGCGCACGCGGGCGTCGCCTGTTGCGCGCGCACGTCCGGGGCGCGCACGGCGCGCATCGCCCCGCCGCGGACCTGTCACGCCCGACCACGCCGCCGCCCGCCTCGCCGCCGCCGCCGCGCCGCTCCAGAGCGCGCACGCGGCGCGGGTTTGGGTGAGGGCTGCCTGTGCGCGCGCCGCAGCGGGCCGCGGCGCGCGCGGCGGCCGCGGCTCCCGCCAGCAGCGCGTCCACCTCCGCCACGATGCCGCGCTCAGGGTCCAGGCCGGCCGCAAGGGCGCCCAGCGCCTGCCGCAGCCCCGCGTCGGCCGCGGCACGTGCGCGCGCCTGCGCGGCAACATGCAGTATCAGCGGCGCCGCGACCGACAGGCTGGGCCACCCAGCTACTGCAGCGCGCTCGACAGGACGTGGCACACTTAGGCGGTCGCCGCAGTGCCGACAAGAGCAGGCCTCTGTGAGCTGAGCCAGCAGGCTCGCACCAGGGACTGTGCCGGGCCAGCAACACCCGCGCCTAGAAGCCGGTCACAGTGCGTGGCGGCTCACACAGCCGGGAGCAGCCTGGTGCCGCTGCGCAAGCGGGCTGACAGCGCACCGCAGGTTGCGCTGCGGCCTGACCCGCAGGCCACGGCAGCTCGGGGGCCCTGCGCAAGGCGCCGCTGTCCGTGCTGGCCTGCGCCGGTTCAGGCAGCTCCGCGTGCGGCTCCGCGCCTGTCACCGGGCTGGCGGCAGCCTGCGGCTGGACCGGCGCTGGTGCTTCAGCGAGCGCCTTAGCCGGCGCAGGCAGCCGCCCCGTCTCTGCAGGGAGCTCCGGAGGTGCGCCGGCGCGCGCGTCTGCCCTGCTGTGCACCCCTTCGGCAGCCGGCAGCCCAGGCAGGCTTGGGCGGGCGGGCAACTGGGCAGCAGCCTGCTGCACAGGCTCGGTGGCGGCCGCGGCCAGGTGCTCTGTCAGGAGCCGCGCCGCCTCCACAAGCTGCTGCAGGAGGGCGCGGCTGTGCACGAGCACGGCGTCTCTGCCGCCGTGCGGCCGCTGCGCGGTGCAGGCCATCTCACTTGATAATTTCAGGGGCGATGCTCGGGCCTGGAAGTGCTGAGCTGAGCTATATGCGCAAACGCGTCCATATGCAACCCTCCGAGGGCGCTTGCAAACTCCAACTGCCAGTGCACAGCGGCAGGCACGAGCAGCGGCGTCTGTGATGCTTCGGAGACGCGGCGCTTGCAGGCGTAAGCGAAGGCTAGCCTGCCCTTTCGAGTTTGTGCTGGGCTAGGTCGCTGGCAGGTTATCTGCCCAAGCTGAGTTTTTCGGTTGAGATCAAGCATTTGAGTAGCAGCCACTGCCGTGCTGTGTGGGGGTGCTCGAACTGGTGATTGCGCTGCAGCTTGTTGCGCTCTGCTGGCTACACCGCATGCTGGTGTGATTGCGCCGGGCTCTGCTCGGCAGGCTTTTTGTAGAGCGGCAGAGCACAGCGGCAGGCCATGCTTGCGCACCATGTGGGCCCGCGCGGCACAAGGGCCCCATTGGCACATCAGCGCGCCCTGAGGCTGCCGGAGCGTGCTCCGCGTCCGCGTGCACAGCGTGCAGCGGCGGCCTGGCCTCTCAGCAATCACACCGTCGCAGCATGGCCAGCCCCCGCAGAGCGTGCGAGCCGCGGCGTATGCGCTGTGCCGCGGAGCAGGCGCCGCGTGGCAGTGCGGAGGCAGCGCGGGCGCCCTGTGCTGGCCACGGCCTCGCCTAGCCAGCAGGGCGCGCCGCTGGGGCCCAGCGCGGAGCCCAAGAAGGAGAACTTTGCGACGCGGCTGCTCAAGCCGCTGCGCGACTTTGGCTTCGGCCGCGTGTCCTTCTGGGAGGGCGGCGTCGGGCTATTTGTGTTTGCGGGCATCGGTGCGCCCTGGCAGCCGCTCCCCGCGCGCGCAGTGCCCTGCTGGGCTGGCACCGCTGTCATGAAGCGGGAACCGTTGCTGGCCTCCTGGCACTGTGCCAAGCTTTGTTCCCTCGGCGCGGCCCTTTGCTTGCGAGTGCCCAGCCTCTGCCTCCTCCGCCTTGCAGCTTATTGGCTGGGGGCGCTCACGCGAGCCGCAGGCTTTGCGCTGGTGCTGGTGAGCTGGGCGCGCGGGGGCCAGCTGGGCGGGCGGGGCAAGGGCTACCAGGTGCGCGCGCGCGCGCCCAAGGGCATGCCGAGCAAAAGGGGTTCCTCTCGGCGTGACACGCAGCACGCCTGCCCATTCATATCGAGCCCGTATGCTGCGAGCCCTGGTGCGTGCATGGTCAGGGTCACGCGGGCACCCTGCTTGGTGCACAAGGGGCGGGGCGTTTTGCTCGCATGCCCGCGCTCGCGCCTCACGGCGACCCCCCACGCCTCCTCCCCCCCCCTCCAGAGCACACCCGCGCGCGCGCGCGGCAGTGCGTGCTGGAGTTCCCGCTGGCGTGCGGGATCACGGTGGGCACGCCCGTTCGCATCCGCGGCGTGCCCGTCGGCAGCGTGCTCGCCGTGCACCCCAGCCTGGAGCGCGTGGAGGTGCTGGCTGAGGCGCGCCCCGCCTGCCCGCCGTGCTTAGGGCTAGGGTTGATTGGACCCCTGCGGACGCGCGCTGGCCCCGGTGTCGTCGACCCCGCCTCAGCGTCCGGCACGGCGCGGGCGGCTCCCCGTCGCGCGGCAGCAGCGCACCGCCTCCGCCGTGCTGGTGCATGGGAGGCGCCGCCGAGTGTCAGAGCGCAGGCGTTGACGTGCGGGGCGCGAGCGGCGCAGATCAAGGACGCGGCAACCGCCATCCCGCGCAACTCGCTGATCGAGGCCAACCAGAGCGGCCTGATCGCGGAGCCGCTGGTGGATATCACGCCGCAGCTGCCCATCCCGCAGTACCGGGTGCGCCTCTTCTGTTCAACACCATGGACTGCTGCGCGGTGCACTTTCATTGACATTGCCTCAACCACAAGCATACGCATGTGCAGGGTGCTGGTGGCATATGTGCACATGGTGCATGTCCTGCTCGAGTTGCATGCCTAGAGCGTATGAACAGACAGGCGCACAATGCTCTCGGCCCTTCCTGAGGGCATTGCATGCGTACTCGGCTCCAGGAGTGGCGCATCGCCCCTGCCTGGCTGGGGTCGCACCGCGGCGCAGAGCCTGCAGTGCCATTCAGCAGCGCGGAGCCGATGTGCGTAGTCAGCGCACATGCGGCCTCTGGCCGCCTGTCACTAGCGGGCCTGGGACGCGCACCCGCTTGTAGCATGCTGCAAGATCTGCGGTGGCAAGCGGCGGCCGGCGCGTTGCGCGCGCAGGCGAGCCCGCTGGACGCCGAGTGCGAGTCTGAGGGCAAGGTGGTCTGCCACCAGGGGCACATCAAGGGCCAGCCAGGCGCGCCCCGGGCTAGGGCCCGCCCAGCGCCCGTGCGCGTACACCGCTTGGGGCGCCCACCCAGGGACCTGGAGGGCAGGCGCCTGCAGCCGCGGCTGTCTGGAGAGCGCAACACCCGCCGGTCACGGCTGTCACGCAGCGTTGGCTTTCACCCCGAGCAGGGGTCGGCGCCGCGCCGCGCGGCAACCGCTGCCTGCGTCCTCAGGTCCAGCCCGGCGCAGCGCGCTGCGCCACTGCGCGCCTGCATGCGGCGGCGCGCGCACGGCCGACGTACCCGCGGGCGCAGCGGTAGGACACCCTTATTCCAACCGTACCCTGACCTGCGGGCGCGGCGGCAGGCGTGGCGATGGACGACCTGGTGTACATCTGCACCAAGATCGCGCGCCAGATGGACGTCTCGGGCCTGGACCGCGTGTTCGACGCGGCCGAGGCGGCCACGGCGGCCGTGGAGGAGGCGCGGCCGCTGCTCGCGCGCGTCGTGGAGCTCGTGGATGAGGCGCGCCGCCGCCGCGCACCCCAGGGCCTGCTCGGGCGCCTGGCCGTGCCCGGCGGGGCCCATGCGGGTGGGCGCTCGCGCCGGGCAAGCTCGGGCGTCCGACAGAGGCTGCAACGGCTCCACCGGCATCACGGCTACTGCCCTTCCAGCTCTGGGGGAGCGCGCACGGTACCGCGGGCAGAATACGGCCAGGGCGCGAGGCGGGGCGTGCGGTTCGTCCAGCGGGTACATTAGCGCAAAATACGGCGGCGTGCAGCCATGCAGGGTGAACGGGCTGAGCGGCTGTCCATCCGCAGGCATGCATGCGCGCAGCCAGGGGGACCATGGTTGCATCTGAAGCCTCCTGGAACACGCCCTGTGCGGGCGCGCCGCCCCACTCGATGCGCCCGCACCGGCGAAACACCCATGTGCTCGCGCACCACACCGCTGACCGAGCATAGAGGAAGGCTGGGGTTGGGTCCGGGGCTCAGCAGCCCGGCGCGCGCGGCGCCAGGTGACGCCGCTGCTGGCGGAGCTGCGCAGCGGGCACATGGTGACCAACCTGGAGTCGCTCACCGCGTCCGCGGCCGACGCCGCGCGCGACCTGCACAAGCTGCAGCATGAGGCGCGCCCGCCCGCGCTCTGCTATGGGGAAGCTCAACTTTGGCGCGCGCGGCTGCCCTTGGCAGTGTGGGTTGCGCGCACGGGGCCCGAGCACGCGCGCCGCACCTGCACCCGCCCCAATTCGCTGTGCCGGCCGTCGGCCCGCATGCGCCGCAATGCCCCGCCGTGGGAGCGCCTGCACACTGGCTGCTTTCGCGATCCCAGGCGCAGCCGGGCCTGAGCAGCGCCGCTCGCGCTCCGGCTGCGCAAGGGGCCCGCGCCGCGCCGCATGCGCGCATGCGCCAGAGTGGTCGCCAGACAGCACGCAAGCGCCGGCCGCCGCGCTGCCCCCGGAAAAAGGTCCGCTGGCCCATGCGCGCGGCCCGCCGCGCAGGTGCTGACCGAGGAGAACGTGCGCGCGCTGCGCGAGAGCGTGCGCACGCTGACGCGCACGCTGGAGCATGTGGAGAGCATCAGCGGCGACGTGGGCGGCCTCACCGGCGACGGCCGCGTCAAGGCCAACGTGCGCCAGCTGATCGAGGCGCTCTCGCGCATCACCTCCGATTAGCTCCGATCGCTAAAGCTACCCTGACCCTATCACGGCCAGCACGCGCCAGCTGATCGAGCGATCTTGCGGGTCGCCTCTGACTAGCTCCGCTCGCGATGCGGCGGCTCGCTGGCCGCGGGTGGCGCGGCCGAGCTGCTGGGCGCGGCTGCGGTGTCGCGGGCAGCCGCAGCTGCGGAGCAAGGCCTGAGGACGCTGTGGCACAAAACGCCACCGCGCCTGCCTGCATCTGCAGCACGGAGCTGGCGGCGCCGCCTGTGTCCGGCTGTGTGGGGCGGCCGCTATGCTCTGCATCAGCTGAGCCAATGGGGGCAGTTGGGAGCACGCCCTGGGCCGCTTGCTGCCACCCACGGGTTGGCTAGCGTCCCTTTATGACCTGGGGAGAGTCATGCAACCGCCCAGAGCCGTCACGCGCATGCCAGGTTGAGAGTCATGCAACTGCTTTCCTATAAGCTTGCAGCACGGTAACAACAGTCGATGGCTGGCAACAGAGCAACAGTTCTGCAAAGCAAGTCGATGTGCAAGGCAGGCCTATCAGGCAGAGTTCGCGTTGTTCAGAACGTGCATCGCGCCAAGCCCCTGCGGTGCAGGCGGTTCACAGTGCAGGCAGCGCGCAACAAGGCATGCGGCAAGCTGTCCGCTCAGGTCTCTGCCTGCTCGGGGACCTCTCCCTTCTGCCAGGCACTTGCACCTCGTATCAGCGAGCTGCGACCCGCCTCCACACACTAACGCCTTATTCTGGTTCCGATGAATTTGCATTCAGGTCCCAACATTCCAGTGCCCATGAAACGTACACCCATGAAACGTACACCACACCTCCTGTGTGCCGCTTGAATACATGCTTTGCAGCCTCGCTCATGGGTGCTGCCGCAACTCAGCCGCCATACCCCTGTATGGTCCCTATAACACTGACAAACTTACCAACGCCGCAGTACTCAGTCCCAAGAACACATTCCCTGCTGCAGATAGTGCCCGAGCACACGTGGACATTAAGCCCACCGACGTAATGACCCTGGATCGCGCGCTCCCTGCGCCAGCGCCCGTCCGCGCGCTCAGGGGTACTCGCTCGCGCCGCCGGCGCCCGCCGCGACCGGCTGCTCGCGCGGGTTGGCCTCGCGCCGCTGCCGCAGCACGCCGTCCGGCAGCGGCTCCGCCGGCGGCGCCGAGGCCTTGGGCGCCTGCGTGCGCCGCCCGCAGGTCATCAGCACATGTCATACAGCACAGGTCATGGAAGGGTGCTCGACGTTACAGAGTCTCACGACGGCAGCGCATGCCCACCCAGCAAGGCAGACTTGCGCACCCGCCGCTTCGAGGGACACAGCCAGCATGCCGTGCAGCCAGTGGCCCTGCGCTCTTCCCCCGCTGTGCGTCCCTACCAGCAGCAGCGCTGCTGGGATGCCTGCACAGGCGAGCCGCGGCGCGCGCGCGCCTTGGGCTTGGCCCTCCGCGTGCGCTTTGCGCCCGCGTCGGCCGGCCCCGCGCCGCCGCCCTCGGCGCCCCGGCCGCGCCCGCGCCCGCCGCCGCCGCCGCCGCCTGCGCCGCCCGCCGGCTCGTCGGCCGCCCGCAGCCGCGCGTCCGCCTGCTGCCGCAGCGCCGCCGCGCGCGCGACCGCCGCGCCCGCGCGCGCGTCCGCCTCGTGCACGATGACGATCACCTGGCGCGCCGCGCGGCGGCGGGCATCAAGGCGCGGCGCGGCGCGCGCGCGCTGCGGCAACGGCCCGCCTGCCGGGCATGGCCTGGCGGCCCGGGGCGGAGGCGGGTCAGGAGCGTGGGTGCGCGAGGCAGCAGGCGGCACTGGTGCCCTGCTTGAGCTGAGGCAACGCCCAGGAACAGGAGACCAGGCACTGCGCTGCTTGTGCCCCCAGGCGCTGTCTCGACAAGGCAGCCGTGAACAAGCGCGGCGGCGGCCCCCTCGTCGGCGGCGCCCGCGGTCCGCGCGCCGGCCTCAGGGGCGCGCCTCGGGCTTGCGGCCGTTGTAGGCCGCGCACGAGCGCGCCAGCGCCTGCTTCACCGAGCGCTCCACGGCCAGCGGCGGCGAGTCCCAGGGCAGCCGCTGCACCGCCGAGTCGGCGGCCTGCCGCCGCGCAGCGACGCCAGCCCCCGTCACGGCCGGGCGGCATGTCTCATGGATTACGAGGGAGTCAGCATCAAAAGCTAAGACGAGTGGCACTTTGAGAGTGAGTCGAAGGGGTCACCCGGCCTTAGGGCGTGCCACATGGCAGGTGCAATCATATGAGCCCGGCATGCACGCAGATGCAAACACAAGAGGGTTGGATTCGGGCTGCCGGCGCGCGCCGGGCCGCACGCGGCGCCGCACCTTGTGCAGGTCCTCCAGCAGGCTGCCGCTGTTGGTCCACAGCGCGCGTGTGGTCAGCCGGATGCGCGCCTTCAGCCGCGGCGCCAGGCGCACTAACGCCTCCGCGTCCGGCTCCTCCTGCATACGTTAGAGTAGGGTTGGATGGCAGAGCCTGTCAAGGGCCAGGCCGCGCCAACATCCAAGCTGCTGCACCCCACGCCCTGCTAGCGGCAGGTCTGCGGCACGCTCTTACAGCCTTGCGGCCCTGGGTCGCGCTCGCACGCCCTGCGTGCAGCTGCGGGCGGCCTCCCCCAGGGACCGCACTGGCCATCAGAGGGATGCATTGCGCGCATCTGAGAGCTCAGGCAGCCGTCATGCACGCCGCAGTGACCAGATTGACCCGCCACCGACTGGCGAGCAGAGGGTCCTGGCCCTGCCCTCAAGCGAAGCGCGGCCCCCGCGACGCCACGTGCGCCCTCCCCCTCCTCGGCGGCGCGGCGCAATGCGGCGGCGCCGGCGCGCACCTCGCCCGCGCCGTCGGCCTCCGGCGTTGGCCGCGGCGGCGGCGGCCGCGCAACCTCCACCGCCGCCACCACAATGCCCTCCGTGGCCAGCTGCGTGCGCTCCTCCAGCGCCATCTCATCCGCGGTGCCCGTGCCCTGCGCCCGCGACGCGGTGTGTTGCGCGCACTGGCAGGGCCAGCGCAGCCGTGCGCGGGTCGCAGCTGTGCGCGACTTGCCAGCAGCGAAGCTAGATATAGGCAGCTGTAATCACCCCCCGCCGCTGAGCAGCCCAGCCGGTCTGCTCTGGCTCTGAGCGCTAGCGAGGCCGGCCATGGCCCACATGGCACGCACCATGCATTTCGCTGAACGACACTGCAATCCCACTTGACGAGCACACAGTAAGCAGGGCCCTGCCAGAGCCATGTGCAGCTGAGCGCGGGCGCGCGCGTTGTTGCCATCGTTGTAGAACAGCTGCAGCTTGGCCTCGCCCAGGAGCTGCATGCTGCCGGATGACACCGCGCCGCGGCTGCGCTGCTCGGCCACGCCCAGCATCTGCCCGTTTCGGATCACGCTCGTGCGGTGCACGCCCGCCTGCGCGCCCACAGTAAGACTTAAATGAGACATAGACTGCGTTTGCGGCTGCCGGCCGACAGGGCGCGCGGCATGCTGGTGTGTGCAGCTGCGCAGCTCAGCCGCGGCCGCGACGGTCCCGACGCTGCATGTGTGACCCAGGTGCCGCGTCCGCATGCGTGCCGCAGCCCCGTGCAAATCCTGGCTGACACCATGCTTTATGCATCATTTTGCACGCTTCGACCTTCAAGTTTCTGAGACCATGCGCACAGCAACACAGGGCGCTGCAGCTCATGGCGCATCGGGGCCATGGGGCCGATAGCAAGGCGCGGGCACGCACCTCGCGCGCCAGCTGCGCGTGCGCGCACAGGAACGCGTACTCGCCGTGCACCGGCAGGAAGTGCTGCGGCTTGGCCAGGCGCAGCACCTCCTCCAGCTCGTCCCTGCGGCGCGCGACTGTAATGCTTACGATGCGCTGCAATCAAACGCACACGCTAGAGTCACACCTCCATGCCAAGTGTGTGTCCACCTACACACGCCCTGCCGCGCGGTGACAACAGGCAGCACCAGCGTGGCCCCATCTGCCCTGCTGCGCAGTCATGACAAGCAGCACCGTTGTGGCCCCATTCAAGCACTCCCACCTGTGTGTTAGCACAAGCTAAATGTTTGCAGCTGAGGTGCTGGGGTGATGATCACACAACAGCGAACAGGCAACATGAGGTGACCGGGGGCGCCCGCGGCGCGCCTGTACGCGTGCCCGGACGTGTGCAGATTCTCGCCGCGGCCCATCGCAATCTCGGGCCCGAGCGCGCTCAGGTCGTTCATCATCGCCATCACGCGGGTCTCGTTGCCCGGGATGACCTGCACGCGCGGGCCTGAGGTGACTGAGGGCGCCCAGCCCTGAAAGTGACCCTACCCCTGCACCACGGCCGTCGTACGTGAATCGCGGCACGCCAGGCAGGCCCAGGACTGGGACTTCCAAAGGAGTGACGCCGAGGGCCTGTCCGGCATGTCGGCCACAGGCTGCCTGCGCGGCGCCGGGCCGCGCGGGGGCCGCCGGGCGTCGCGGAGGGGCGCGCCGCAGCGGCGCATGGGCGCGCGCGTGCCACGGAAGGGCGGGCCTTGGCGGAGCGGAGCGTGGTGCCGCCGGGACTCGGCACCAGGATGGGCAGGGCGCAGGGTATGGGCCGGGGGCGGTGCAGGTGGGGCGAGGAGCGCGCCTTGGCGGAGTAGAGCACCAGGTCGCTGGGGCTCAGCTTCAGGATGGGTGACTCCCCGCGCGCCGCCAGGCTTAGCGCGGCGCGCGGCTCGGCCTGCGCAAGTGGCACGCCCGACAAGCCTGGTTAGCGACATTTGTCACATTGAGGATCCTGGGCGCTGTGCAGCGCGGAGGCTTGACACCAGCCTCTGAACCTGTCCACTCTCCTGCAGCACTCTTTGAACATCCTGTGCTGCCACCTGATCACTGCCCGCACAAAAAAGCACACATTTAGATGACCGCACTTTCTTGCTTGTCGGTCCGCCAAAGCATCTTGACCTGATCCCTGCACCTCCGTGGCTGAGCGGCGGGCGCGCGCCTGCGAGCCGGTGGTCACGATGAGCAGCTCGCTCGGGTCCATGCCGCCAATATCAGACGTTGGCACGAGCTCGCGCGGGTCGAATGGCGCGCGGCCCTCGCGGTGCGCAGCCTCCAGGTACGTCGTCAGGCTCATGCCGATGAAGCACAGCTTGCGCCCGGACGCGTCCGCCGCGGCCTTCACGCCCGCCAGCCTGCGCGCGCGCGCGGGCTATGGTCATACAGGGGGACCGTGTTGGGGCCTGCACTGTTCGAGCGGAGCTTCTTCGGGACATGGTACCCTCGCATTTAGCCAATACCTGCAGCCGCCAGCGCGCGCGCGGCGCGCACTCGCATGACGCGCTCCGCATCCAAGGCCGTGCCGCCGCGCAGCTTGCTTGGGGCTTGCATGTGCACGGCCGGGGCGCGTCGGCGGTCCGCCGCGCGCTGCGACGGCGAGGCCCGGGGCAGGGCGGGGCGGGGTAGGGGCCGCGCCTGTGCACGTTGGACGCAAACTGCGTGGTGACGACGCGCCCCTTGCCCTGGTGGCGCATGACGCGCTCCATGATGGACTTGCGCACGACCGCCTCGCTGGTGGTGCGGCCGGGCGAGAGCACATTGGTGGAGTCGCTCATTAGCAGCGCCACGCCCTCCTTGCCTGGCGGGGGCGCGTGGTCAGGGTTAGGGTTAGTCGCATGGAGTCGCTCATCAGCAGCGCCTTGCAGTCCTTGCCTAGCAGGGGCGCGCGGCAACGTCACGGCCAGGGCCTGGCGGGGGCTGCATCAGAGCAGCGGGGTAATAGGTCTCCTGCTGTAGCTGTCGGACAGCTGTGCCGGCGCTATGTAGCAGCAGCGCAACGCTGCGCCTGCGCGCTGGGCAGCCGCGGCCGCCGCGGACAGGCTGCAGCACACAACGACCGCACTCGCCGGCGCTGGAGACGGTGCACCGTCGGAGCCGCGTGCGCTGCACAGCAGGGAGCTGCGCACCGACGTCCTCGAACAGGGTGCGGTCAAAGGTCTCGCCGTCCACGGGGTTCTCGTCAATCTTCCAGTCGCCGGTGTGCACGATGTTGCCGGCCGCGCTCCGCAGGATCATGCCGCAACAGTCTGGGATGGAGTGCGTCACACGCATCGGCTCGCACCTGCGCCGCGGCCGCACGGGGTCAGCCAGCGCGCCGTCCCCGAGTGCCTTGGCGTCCTGACCCGGAGGGACATGCCAGCCTCACAGAGAGGAAGACAATTTTGCATGCTGCTGAAAAGCAGCATGCATGCCAGGCATATTTACCACAGAGTCCCGCGCACCCGCCTTGCTGGCCCACGAAACTCTCGCAGCAGCTCAAGGGCGGTCTTTGCCGCGACGCACGGCGGTGCACACAACAACCAGGGCGGCCTCGCGGGGGAGGGCGGGGCCGCACTCGAATGGCCCCAGCTGGAAGCGCTGCCGCATCTGGAACACCTTGAAGCGGTCGGGGTTCCACAGGTTGAACTCCAGCATGCGCCGCTTGATGAGCTGCATGGAGAAGCCGCCTGCGTAGATGGGCGTGTTGGGGTCCAGCGCGGGCACCACCTGCGCGCGCGCGGCGGGCCCGCCCGTTCTTGACATAAGGGCCCTGCATGCACGGCGTGCACGGCCGGCTGCACGCACGCCGCCACGGCCACGACAACAGCCGGCGTGCGCCCCGTCCCTCCACACGCTGTGGCGCGGCGGCAGCGCCAGCTGGTGTCAGGGCACCCTCGACCCCCGGGCACCGAGCAGCGCCGCACCCAGGGCATGGCGCCGATGTGGTCCTCATGCCCGTGCGTGATGACCACGGCCTCGATCTTGTCGCGCCACTTGGCCAGGAAGCTCGTGTCCGGCAGGATCTTCTGCATGCCCAGGTCCGTGAAGCTGCGCGCGGCCCATCGCTTAGCGCGGGCGCCGGGTCACTGCGGGCAAAGGTGCAGCATTAGTTTGCAGGTCGCGAGCCGCGCGCACTCTGGGAACATGAGACCGGCGTCGATGAGGATATAGCGGTCCCCCACGCCGACCAGCATGCAGTTCATGCCAATCTCGCCCAGGCCCCCGATCGGCAGCACGCGCAGCGGCGGCCCGTCAGCGCCCGGCGGCCCCGGGAACGGCCGGTTCTGCGTGTGCGCCAGCGCCGAGCCCAGGTGCTCGGTGCCGTTGCTCTTTATCATGGGCTTCCTCCCTGGAGCGACACAGCGCCTGTTGAGGCCGGTTGCACATTGGCGCTACATTGCATCAGCACAAGCGTCACTGAAACACTGCCTGGGAAACCGAGCACTAAGCACGACACTGTCGACTGCCAGGCGCGCACCCCTCGCCATGCATACGGTAAGGATGCGCGCCGCCCTGCGCTGCCGGCGGGGCGGCTCGGCCGCGCTCGCTGCCTGCCAGCGGCCCAGCGTGCGCTGCAAGTGACTAGCGCCGGAGCACGAGCACTCGTAGCCGCCGCGCTGCCACAGCCCTGTGGCGCCGCGCTCGGCCGCCATCTCAACTGCCCCCGCTCGCCCGACAGCTGTGCTGACAGTGCTTTCGCAATCCACAGTCAGAGCTAGCGGCGCAGAGGGTGGAGAGGAAAAGAAAGTTGTACAGTTGCGTCCTTGGCTTCAGAGCTCTGCTCAAGCTTGCTGATCAGTGCAAGCGTTCAGGCTATTGGCAAATCAACAAGGCCAGGCTCGGTTGTTCATCTGTTCGTTCATTCATTCTATTCATTTATCTACAGACTCTAGAGTGGTGTGGCGCAGGGAGATCACTCACAGTGTGGCAGCAGACGGGTCAGCGATGGCTGTTGAGCGTGGCGCGGGCCAGGAGCTGTGGGGCATGCTGCAGGCCAGGCTGGACTGCGCGCCGCTGCTGCGCAGGGGCCGGCGGCACTCTGCGCGGCTGCAGCGCAGCCTCACGCAGCTGGAGCGCCGGAACTGGGACCTTGATGCTCTGGTCGGGCGGTCGTGCCAGTCGCTGGCGCAGCGCGCGGCTCAGGCAGACGCTCACACGAGCTTGACGGGCAAGTGGCGGTACAATCCCGTGCCACGGGCCTTCCCTCAGTGGCTTCGAGTGGCACGCTAGGGAAGTGAACAGTTCTGCGCAGATGTGGAAAACCTGCGCCTGTGCTTTCGTCTTCCGGTTGCTGGATGCAAGTGGGCTCCTCCTGTCTTTGTTGCCACTGCTAAGTCAGAGCTTGGCGTCCCAGCCTGTAGCAGTGCCTGCCGGCCAGGAAGGACAAGGAGCGCAGCGACCCGATGGACGATGCGTGCGAGGCGGTCGCGCTGCCCTGGCTGCTGAAGAAGGCAGTGCTCGTGCTCAACAAGCTGGAGGTGAGCCGCATGAGCCCTGGTCCGCCTGCTGCTGCGTGCGGTGGCGGTGGCGCAGAGCCGCCCGCCCTCAGCCTGTCGGTCCACCAGCAGCATCAAGCTCACTCATTTCATGCATGCATTCTGCCGGCTGCATGGTCACCAGGCCTGCCTGATGGCGTCGGCCTGCTGCGCCAGCTGGAAGACGCGCCGGAGCACTTCGCAACAACTCTGAAGGCCGGCGGCATCCTTGACGTGGTCGAGCGGTATCCATGTGAGCTCCTCTCTCCGTTGTGACTCCAAGTGTGCAGGGAGCCTTTCCGGCATGCCACCTGCTCCTCACTCATCAAGCATGTCTGCATGCCGTGGTCGTCGCTGGCTCCATTGTGAGGCAGATATATCGGCTGCGGGTGCGGGCCATGCTGACACGCGTGTCTGGTAGGGAGCGGCGAGGCCGTCCTGCACAAGCGGCGAGACAAGCGGCCGGGGCAGCACCGCGGCCATGTGGAGCGCACCGCAGACGGCCACCCCTGCATCTGGTGCGGCACTGCAGACGTGCACCGTGCAGGCTGCCTGCACGACCTGCATGCATGCGCATGCAAACAGGGGCGCGCCAGAGGGCGCCCCAGCATCAAGATGTGCACATGCTGGGCTGCTTGCAGCAAGGGGCCGTCTGGCTCAGGCGGTCGCCTTTGCAGGGTCCGGCGAAGCTGCTTCAGGTGCTCCTGCATGGCTTCAGTGTATACGGTGGTGCTGGCAACGTTCCTGGCAGGCTTGTGGCAGGTCCTTGGCGGGCACCCGGCCGCCACAGAACCCGCGTGTGGTGCAGCGCGGCCGGCGCGCGGGTCTATATGCATGGATGCGCCGGGCAATGACCGCCTGTAGGTTCCCTGACATCGACAAACTGAATGCTCTGCGGTGCGCCCGCAGCGTGGAGTGGGACGATCCCTACGGCGGCGTGTGCCGCGACGAATTCGTGCTGGGCGAGGGCGGGCACAGCCTGACGCAGGTCAGCGACATGACCATCCGCGGCAGCGGCCGGCGCTGCCAGTACAGGCGCGCCGGAACCCTGCTTTCGCGCGTCTCCTGCGTCGCGGGGCGGCGCAGGCAGCAGCGGCCCGCTGCAGGAGGCTGCATGAGCCAGTGCATGCGGGACTGTGAGCTGCGAGCCACAGAGTGCTGGGCGCTCCTTCCTTGCCTGATCAATGAAGGTGTCAGTTGACCGCCGCGTGCTTGCACCTGGTGGCATGCGCTTGCACCCCGCCTTTCAGCAAGTTTCTGTGTCCGGGCATGCAGGACGGTGTTCACGAGGGCACCTGGCTGAGCGGCTTGGTATCAGGCCTGGCAGGGGCACCGCAAACGCTTGGTGTAGCAGCCACAGCCGGAGGGCACCTGGTGCTGTATGTGCAGCATGCCAGTGTATCATGTAGGTCGGATGCCTTCTTGTACAGCCCTGTTGTAGAGTAGGACATAGCGAATGTGTAGTTGGCTGCCAGGCTCTACAACTCAGGCCTAAGCAGTGCGTGATGTAGACGCCCTGCATACATTCGCCGCCTACTGGCAGTGCAATGGCACTGCCAGCGTCTGGCTGGACGCAAGGAGCACAAAATCGGGCGCGCGTAGCATCCTCCATGCACGACCAACAATGCCAGCAGGGCGCGCGAGAGTGCGCCGCCCTGTCATAGCTCAGACCATGCTGGCCACGCAGACATGCTCTGCCAGCCCCGCCTTCGGCAAAGTCCCCGTGTGCGCCATCTGAGGCGCATGATTATGTAGGGCCATCCATGACAGGTGTTGCGGCCTGTGCTGTGATAGCTATCCGTACTAGTAGGATGGCATATGGAGCACATGCTGGCCAGCAGGACTGCAATCGCACCCCATCGCACCGCACGACACGCCACCAAGTGCAGCTACCATAGCAAGCGCGTACCTCAGACGCGCAGCACATCAGACAAAGGTCCGTAGCTATTCCGCGTCATCTTCCCGGTCCGCATCGTCGTCCTGGTCCCCGCCGTCCGCGGACACGGCCGGCCAGGGCAGCGCGGCCGCCTCGACCGACGCGCCGCCGAACACCAGCGGCAGGCGGCTCTCGAGCAGGCCGCGAAACTGCGCCAGGTCGACCACCACGTCCACGTTGGTGTGCGCCTCCACGCACTCCTCCGTCTGGCGGCCGCGGACAGCGCGGGGCGCGCGTCACACGCTGTGGGCACATGCAGACCAAGGCGCGGCAGCTTTCAAGCAGCGGGCTGCAGGCACTGGGTGTGCTGCAGTAGTGCGACAGACACGCCAGCATCCCGCATGGTGTGCACTCGCGTCTGACAACAGGCGATGTACGTGGCGAAGCACACGCAGGTGCGCCCAACCGCACACGGCGCGGGAGCGCACGTCGCAGTCCTCGGATCGCCAGTCGCCGAAGCGCTGCGCGTCGCGCTTGTCCAGGTACACGGTCTGGTTGCGGTGCAGCGCGCGCCAGGCGTAGTGGTGCAGGTCGCCCATCATGTCCGTCTGCACCTGCGCGCGCGCGCATGGGGTGCGACATGGGGCGCGGACGTCCGTGTGCCCACAGCAGGACGCTCCAGGGCCCGGGCGGGACGGCGCCCGGCGCGCCGCTGGCCATGGGCCGCGCGCAGGGCATCCAGCACTGCTGGCGGTGCCCGAGCCGCGCTAAATGATCGTGGGGGGCCCCGGTCGCAGGCAGCGGTCGGACGCTGTTCGCGCTTGGGCGTCCCGTAGCGCTGCAGCCTCCTCCGCTTTCAGGGGTCGCATACGCCAGTGCGCTTGTAACAGGCAAAGCGCTGCGGGCGCGTGCGCCTGGAAGGAGCGGTGCATGCGCCAGTGCGCTTCTAACAGGCAAAGGGCAGCAGGCGCGCGCCTGGAACGAGCGGTCCAGGTTGTGCCAGACCCAGTTGCGCTGGATGAGCTCGATGACGGCGCGCCCGGGCAGCAGGAACTGCGCGTTGGCCAGGTTGGACGTGTGCACGCTGACCAGCACGCCCGTGGCCGCCATCGCGCGCAGCTGCTCCACGAACGGCGTGCCCTCGTCGAACTCCACCACGCGCACCTGCCGGCCGCGCGGCCGCTTGCGCGCCCCGCGCCGAAAGCGCCGCCCGAGCTTTCTTACGGCCTGACTATGGTGCTGCAATCCTGCGGCAGGCGCACTCATTACGACATTCCACCTTTGCAGACGCATGGAGCGCCGTGAGCACTGCATGCATACCCACCTTTGAGGAGTGCGCCTCCGCCACTGCTCCCAGCCTCAAAGACAGACAGGACGGATTCAGGGTGCCAGACCGCGCGGGCGCGCCGCGCCTCGCCAAACTCGCGCAGCAGCCGGATGAAGCCCGCCTCGTTGACGATGCGGCGGTTGGCGCGCTTGCGCTGGTACGTGATGACGCGCGGCACCGGCCCGGGCGCCGGCTCGGGCAGGCCTGCGCGCCAAAGCAGGCCCTCTGTGTCGTGATGTCTGGTGGGGCGACGGCGCTGCCCGGCACGCCCGCGGACGCACGCAGGTGCGAGCGGGACAGAGCAGAGGATGTGCAGAACATGCACAGGCTCAGGGCGCTCTCATACAGTGCGGCCGTGCACCAGCACTGTCTGCCAGCTGTGCTGAAAGTCAGCGCATGCTTGGTCGCGTGCGAGGCCTGCATGCATGCTGTCAGGTTGGCTGGGCGGCGCGCTGGCATGCACGAGGCAGGCGCGGCGGGCACCGTGCTGCGCATAGAGCTGCGCGCGGAAGGCCTGCGCGTCGACGCGCGACAGGAACGTGCGCACGCCGCCGGTGAAGATGTCGCGCACCACCAGCGCGCGCTCGAAGCACGCCCACTCGCCCGGCGCCAGGCCCTCCAGCGGCGCCGCTGCGCGCGCGCCCAGTCAGCGCCGCGGCCCGCATGCATGAGCACGCGCGGACGCGCTCGGGGAGCCTGGTGATGCGGCCGGCCCCCAAACGCTGGCCGCTGCAGGCACTGCCTGTGCACTTTGTACATCGTGGACTTATGCCCACGATCCAGGCGCGTGTCGCACTTGCCACACCATGCCGACTGCCGGCATAATGAGCGCCTCATGGCGCGCCAACCAGGCAAGCAAAGAGCTAGGGTGCGTACTGATATGTGCTCGTCACCCTCGGTCCTTGGCTGCCGACTTGCAACAGGCCCTCCCAATGCGTCCAGCGCTGCTCGTGGCGGCGCAGCAGGCAGCGCGGTGCGCACAGGAGCGGCTTAAGGGCGGAGGGCGTCCCCGGCGTCGTGACGGGCATCTGGCAGCGGTGGGCACAGAAGCAAGGTGTGGCGCAGGGGGCCGCTTCGCCCACGGGGCGGCAGGCCGCGGGGGCGCACAGGTCTGGTCCGCCGCGGAGGGCGTCTCGGCCTGCATGAGCAGGCGCGGCAGCGCGCCGCCGCGCGGCACGGCCAGCGCGGCGGCCATCACCGCGCGCACCCACTCCATCAGGTGCGCGCGCTTGAGGTGCAGCAGCACGAACTGCGCGGGCGGCTGCGCGAACGCAGCCTCCTCGCGCAGGATGCTGAACAGCGGGAACATCATCTCGCCCCAGTGCCCAATCGCCGTCTGCGCCCGCGCGCGCGCGCTCAACCCCGAGCACCGCCTCGGCTCTCCGTCGAGCGGTGCAGACACAGCCAAGATCCCTCCGACGCCACAGTGCATGCCAGTTGCTGTGAGTATATACATTCTCTTTTTTCGGAGTGCGCACCGGGTGCATGAAGTATATGTAGTCAAACACGAGCGAGTCGCCGGCGACGGGCCGCCAGGCGGTGTTGGCGGCCCAGGCGGCGGCGTCGCGCACGTGCAGCACGTTCAGGTCCAGGTTCCGGCTCAGCTTCCAGCCGGTCTGCGCGCGCGCGCCCGATGCGTTTCCGTGCTCCCGAGCTCCCGGAAACGCTCCTGTGCTCCTAAGCTCCTGTGCTGTTGAGCTCTCATGCTCCTGAGCTCCCGGGCACGCTCCTGGAAGCTGCTTCGCCGGACCTGGGCAGAACTGAAAAGCATGCGGAGAGACCAGATGTGTCGGGAACGGGCTTGTGCGCTTTCAAACTGCGCGCGCGGTTGCGTGCCTGGCTGGCAGCACATGTGCAGGGCACGCGGAGCGCAGGTGAGGAGCAGGGTGCCATGGCCAGCGCCAGCGCGCTGGCACGGCCACAGGAACGCGGGACGGGGCGCGCAGGCTACCGCAGCGTGCACGGCCCGCTGCACACGCCAAAGCATTCACTACGCCTCCGCAGGGCGGCTGGCGGCGGACCACGGGCTCGTCGCCGTCGACGAGCAGGTACCAGTGGCCGTTGTTGTACCACAGGCGCTCATAGATGCAGTGCGTCTCGGTGCACACGACCTCGGTCCGCGGCGAGGAGCCGGCCCACGCCCTGCCGGCCGTCCGCACGCACCGCACGCCGTGAGCCAGGGCGCAACTCCAATGGCTGGACGCATGTTATGAAGTGTCCTGGCGCGCACCCGGCGCTCGCAGTGTGCCCGGACCCTGCAGGGCGGGACATCCTGAGCGGTCAGCCCCGCATCTAGACGCGCGCTGCACCGCTCGCCCCAGCCCTGGCACCTCTCGGGTTGCCGCCGCGCACGAACAGCGCCCTGCTGTGGCACGCACCGGGAGCGCTGCGGCGCGCCGGGCAGCAGGCAGGCGGCGGGCTGCTGCGCGGTCCAGGCCCGCCGCTCGGCGTCCCACCACTCGTACTCCTCCACGGCCCAGAAGGGCCGCTTGGCGCCCCCGGCGTGCTTTACGGTCCGCCAGCGGCAGCCCGCGGGGAACACGCCGCGCGAGCCGTTGCGGGCCGCTGGGGCCGCAGCTGAGGCAGGGGTGTGTGCCGAGGCGGGGCGCTCTGCAGGCACGGCGGCCGCCGCAGGTCGCCTCGCTGTGCGCAGGCCTGCGGCGGGCGGGAGCCGGCTGTGAGCCCCTGTGCTGCGCACCTGCCAGCACTGCCAGGTGGAGCGTGTGCTGGCAGGTCGAAAGCCGACAGCGGCGCCGAGGAAAACAGAGGCTCTGCACAGCATGTGCAGCGCAAAGTTATGCATATGCAGTCTGGCTGGGGCAGTCACTGGCTGCATGCACATACAGGCCACCACTCTGGCGTCAGGAACAAAGTGCTATGGCAGAAGCAGTGCGCACCAGTGTGTGCGGAGGCGCCCGGCCGCAGATCTAGCAGGATGGCCAGCTGCAGGACAATTGCGAGGGTGAGCAGCGTGCCCAGCGCCGCAGCCGCCCACAGCAGCGGCCCCCCGCGGCCCCAGCGGGGGCGCGCGCCGGCCGCGTGCGGCTTGCCGGCTGCGCCACCCCCGGCGAGGCTCGGTAGCGCGCCAGGCGCTGGCTGCTTTGCTGCGCCGCCGCAGGCGACCTGCCCCGGCTTGCCGGACCCTGTCCTCCGGAGCCTGACATGCGCTTCGGTGACCATGCCCTGCTAAAGGCCTGGTAACATACACACTGCAGCTACATTTGGTCCCTGAGACAGTAGGCTCAATGCTTGAGGCCTCAATCCAGCTCTGTTGAAGGTACAGCCACTATATATAACACGATGAGGCACGTCGTGCTGTGTATAGGAGCTCGCAGACTCGACTGAGCACGTGTGAGGAACGCGGTGTGCTTGCTAGTGGAAGTTCTCTACACATATGCTACAAAACGCTGTGAGGCAGAGGGCTGGGAGGCAGGGATATGTCCGAGTCCCAAAAGGGCCCACAAATGTTTAATGTTTTCATCCTCGCGAAGCCGGCTTTGTCCAACAAGGATCATCCGAGGTAACCACAAAAGCTCACCGCCGACTGGGACTGCATGCAAGCTGGGCATGATATCCTGTCAAGTGACGCGATGCGCATGCAAGAAAGATCAAACAGCTACTCGTACAACCCTTCACACGCTCACGCTCTATAAAGGCAAGTGCACTCAGCTGTCACACGGCCTGCCACACACATCCTGTGTTGCCAAGTATAGTACACCATACACCAGCACACCAGCACATGAAGTTGGGTGACACAATCAAATAGGTAACACCCAGTGGCACTGACAAACAGGCACGTTGGTAACATTTCAGAATACACAGCAGCAAGACAGCTGCTGGCACCATGAGTCTGGACATGCAAAACAAGTTCACTCTCTCCACTAAGCAGGCCCGCGCAGCCCACGCATGCTAAGCGGGTTCAGAGAAGGCCAGCCGCACGCCGCTCATGCGCCGCCGCTTCAGCGCCAGCGCTGCCCTCGCTACCAGGCCCTTCGGCTTGCACGCCGCGCCGGGCTTGGCAACCCCTGGGGAGGGCCCCAGCGGGGGCCGCCCCGCGCCTCTGGCAGGCACGGACGCACGCCCGCCGCTCGCTGGCTTTGCGCGCCCCGCTTCCCTCCCAGGCGCTGGGGTTTCCCGCACCCCAGGGGCAGCATCCGCCGCGCGGGTCGCTGCAGGCGCCGCCGCTGCGCCGCCGTACAGGGCGCCGTTCGGCTGCGCGCCTGCGGCCATTGAGGCGCCCCCGTGCGCTGCGCTGCCCGCTGGCGCCAGCGGGCGGTCTGCCAAGGCAGCGCTGGCCCGCGCGGCAAAGATGCTGCCGCTCATGATCTCGCGCCGGCGGTGGCCGAGCGCGCGCTCGAAGCCGCGCCCGTCGCCGAACGCGATGGCCGCAGCCGCCTCCGCATCGGCCGCGGCGGCCGGCAGCAGCTGCACGTGCTCCGGCAGGCCGAGCGCGGCGCGGCGCTCATCGCGCGCCGCCGCGTCCTTGCGCACCGCCCTGCGCCCGCCCGAGCCAGACTGCCGGTCAGCTGCGAGGGCGCGTGTGCTGCTGACGCGCGCGTGACGGCTCACTGTAAGGCTGGTAGAAAGGAGCCAAACGATGCTCTGCAACGCTCTGTGACACGCCAAAACTTAGCGCATGAAATGAGGCATGTATGGGACGACTTTGTATGCGGGGCCAGGCCCGCGCCGCCGAGGCGCCGCGCGTCGCCACCTGCCTGCCATTTGAGGCCCCAGCGCTCAGCTGACAAGAACCACAGCAGCACGGCGCTCAAGGGCGGGGCTGCAAAAGACCATGACAGCTGCAGGCCGGCCCCTGCTGCACGCTGCCGCACGCTGCCACACGCGCGCGCGCACCGCAGGCGCCGCCTCAGCGCCTTGTTCATGGCGTAGTCATCGCCGAAGCGGGCCTGCGCGTCCTTGGCCAGCTCCGCCAGGCGCTCGGCGCCCTCCAGGCCGCGCCGGCGGTCCTCGGTCGCCGCCTCCAGGCGCGCCAGCGCGTCGCCCGGCCGTCCGGCGTGCTCGCGGTCCGGCAGCTCGTGCGTGCCCGCATCCTCCGCGGTGTAGCCCTCCTCCTGCCGGCGGTGCAAACGGTGTTGAGTTAGGACTGGGCCGAAGCATGTTGCGAGCCTGTCTCGGGTCCTGAACACCCTTAAGTCCAACCTTGTGTGTATACACGGCTGTCCTCCTGCGCGGCAGGGCCCGCCCGCTGCCTGTGTGGCGCTGCAGCACGTCAGTCAGGTGTGCGCCGTAGTCTGGCAGCTCATATGCACTTAACACACTGTGCAAAGTGATTGCACACTGCGCCCTCTGCCAGGTCACCAGCCCACCACCAACAGAGCAGGAGGAGGGCGGGGGAAGCGGGTCGCTCGCGCCGCAAGCGAGTGTGGGGCAGCGCATGCGGCGCGCCTTGCGCCGGGCGCCGCGGATGATGACGTACTCGTGGTTCTTGGGGTCGGTCTGGACCTCGATGCGCTCGCCGCAGCAGGGCGCCTTCATCCCAAAGTTCCAGATCTTGGTCGAGAAGTAGTTCCCGACCTGCTGCTTCTCCGCGTTGAAGCGCACGCCCTGCGCACAGCAGCGTGGCGTGGCTCAGGCATAGGCTCAGCAGTGCATTCCTTGCACGCTCCGAGAGCGCGGGAGGCAGCTTGTGCGCTGCGCTTGAGACCAACCTCACGAGCTCAACAACAGCGCTCTCCCCTGGTGCGGCAGAGAAACGCAAGGGCACACTCGCACCTTGCCGATGAGCTTGCCGCAGGCGCAGAACACGTTAAACGGCATCTCGAAGCGGATGACCAGGATGCCCTGGTCCAGCTTCTTGGCGCGCTCGCGCAGCGGGTGCTGCGTGCGCAGCTGCAGGCCCGCCAGGCACTGGTCAGTCTCTTCACTCTGCTGGAGAGCCTGGCAGAGCGCGGCAGGGCCCTGCGCAGCAGGCGAGCCGCACGCGCGCGGACTGCGCACCTTGTAGGCGTCATCGGGCGGGAAGTAGAAGTTGTCCGCACGGGCCGCCGCCAAGGACGACATCCTGGGCTATGCGGGACGCACAGGGCGCGGGCCAAGAGTGACAAACCTCAGGAAGAGCAGCGTACTGCGCCGGCTAGAGCCAGCTGCAGCGTAAGACCACGCTTCAGGTTGACTGCAACAGACTCTGGCCCTCCTCCCCTTGGCTCTGGTCGGTGCCTTGGCATTACGAGATGCCTGCCTGCCACTAAACCCCATCATGCACATTCCAACAGGGCTGTCAGGCTGGGCGACTGGCGGGCCTGCAGGTGCCTCACGTACCCGGTAGCGCTTGCCGAGCGCTGAGTGCTGTTTGACTACCTGTGCTGCGAGCGCTGCATGCCATCAGCGTTGCCGCAATGCCACCTGTGGGCGCACTGAGAGGCTGCAGCAAAAGTGTAAAGGTGTGCAAGCCGCTGTGTCCAGTCCCCGGGCTGCCCGAACAAAACATCCACCTGTGTGAGGCATAGCAGACATGCATGCTAACCTGGCATTCTTATGTGCAGGCCTGCGCCGCCGGCCCGGCCAGCACTGGGCACACTCACAGGCCATGAACGTGCTTGTACACCAGGGCTACCTGTACAAGCAAGGCGCGTTAGATGGCTTGCGCCTAAACCATCTATATGTACTTTTTGACCTATTGCTGCGCCACTGGCGCGCCCGGTGTGCCTGACGCGGTTAGTATGCGTGCCCCCAGGCGACGTCCGCAAGAAGTGGAACAAGCGCTACTTTGTGCTGGTGCAAACGCCGGCGCCCCTCCTGCTGTACTACCGGCACTTCCAAGGGGTGCGCTGCCGCACCAGAGTCTGCGCTGCCAGCATCTTGCAGCGGCCGTCCAGGCAACCAGAGGACTCCTGTGACGTTCGCTGACGGATGTCGCGCTGGCGCAGAGCTTGGATGTCCCGGACAATGCGGTGCGGCTTGACAGCTGCAGTGTCGAGGTGCGCTGGCGTGCTCGCTCATTTTCGTGCGCAGCTGTGGTTGCCCTTACGTCCTGCAAGTACGCGCCATGTACGCTAAGCATCCACTCTTGTACCAGACTTGCTCCAAGCATGTCATGCTGTAGTAAGCACAGCCGTTTCCTTGTGCAAATTTTTGAGAGTTTGTGCGCGGGGCGGAGAAGGAGCAAGCGCTCCAGCCTCCGGCGGCGTCCTTGCAGTTTGCCGGACTGGCACGCCATCATAGGTGCAACACGGTGCGCTGCTTGTTATGCAGGCGGCGGGCGCCGGGGGCAATGGCAGCCTGTACCCGTTCACGGTGGCGGCGGGCGGGCAGCGCTGGCTGCTGGCTGCGGGCACGCAGGCCGAGCGCCAGGCCTGGCTGGGCCACCTGGGCCGCTGCGCGGGCGTGCCGCGCGCGCCGCCCCCGCCCGGTGCGCCGCGCCCCGCCCGTCGCGCCGCTCTGCCACTCAGCCGCGTGCTCATGCGTCGCATGCGTGCCTGCTCTGAGCGCCTGACACCCTGAAAACCTGACAACTGACAGTGCTGCTGGTGACAAGGTGCGGAGCCCATGCGAAGAAACTGGTAGGCGTCTGTGTCGGGCTGATCTCTCACGGCGCTGCACCCTGCAAGGGCATCCCATGCGGCTGCGCGGTGGGAAGTCTCGGACTCTGGCCTCAAGGCGTGTGTGGCGGACAGGGGCGCATGGCGAGCCTACGCCGCCCTCCCCGCTGAGGAACGCGCGCCGAAGGTCCCAGGAGGTACGCGCCCTAGGGTTTCCACCGAGAAGCCCTGAGCACAGGGCTGCAGATGCATGCCTGGCAGACACTGCGCACCCAGCTGCACACATGCCGCGCAAGCTTGACGCGCCCCTTCTCCAGCGCTCTCATCACTGCGCCAGCCTGCTGCGGGGTGACGTGCGTGCGGCGCGGCAGGGCTGCATGACGCCGCCGAGCCCGCTTGGCCCCGCGCGGCGGGCGTGGGACGCGCAGGTGCCGGGGCCGGGGTCCAGTTCAGGGCACATCCTCGCGGCAGACGCCCCGCCGGCGCGCCCCGCCAGCGCCGGCCCTGGCCCGAGGGAGGCGGACGCGCTGACGCATGCGAGCCGGTCCACGTCGGGAGGCGCGAGCGAGGCCCCGGGCGGCGGCCGACCGGCGCGCGCGCCGGGCCGGCGCTCGTCGCTGCTGACGGCGATCTCGTCGCTCAGGCGCGCGTGCCGCCGCGGAGTCCTCGCTCTGCGACAGCCGCCTTGAGAGGCCGGCAGCGTGTGCGCGCCTTCAGCGGTGTGCATTGCCAGCAGAGGCAGGCCGTGGTAGTGCGGGCGTCGCACTGTGCGAGCGCCAAGTGCATTGGAGCTTGTGACGCCGCTCGCTGTGCCCCAGCTCGGCCGGTCAGGAGAGAGCACGGCTGGTCCTGGCTGTTTATGCAGCGGCCTGGCACCACACCGCCACAGCATCCTTGGCTTGGCGGCCAGCGGCGGGCGCTGGCGCGCAGGGGCGCGTTCTCGCCCGGCGCGGGGCCCTCGGACAGCGCGTCGACGGGCTCGGGCGAGCCGTCGCGCGACGGCGGCGCCGCCGCGCCGCGCGACGCCGCCGCCGCCGCGCGCGACGGCCTGTCCGCGTACGCGGCCAACCTGCGCCCGCTGGCGCGCGGCGCGCCGTCGCCCGGCAGCCGGCTGGCGGCGGAACCCAACGCCGAGCCGGGCCAGGGCCAGGGCGGCGTGCCGCTAGCCGCGGCCGCCGTGCTCGAGGAGTTTGAGCGCGCGCGACGCTACGTCGGCCGCCACGGCGAGGCAGCGCTCACGCCCGAGCAGCTGGACCTGCTGCAGGTGCTGACATTGCGCGCTTTAGGGAAAGGGTGGGATTAGGGTCAGGCTGCACCCTGGCCTGCTTTGCTGGCCTGCGCAGGCCGGTGCGCTCAGCGCGGGGGGCGCCGCTCAGCGCGGGGGGCGCCGCTTCGAGCCAGCCCGCGCACCCTCTGGATGCCGACCAGCGCTTGGGCCTGTCCGCTGTTCGCCCTTCATGGCACCCTGTGGGCTTTTGTGGGCCGGGGAGGCGCCCGGGGCGCGCGCGGGTCAGCGGCCGAGCGGGCGCGGCAGGGCTGGGCGCGCGCGGTGGCGAGGCGCCGGCCCGGCGACGCGGCGGCCGTGGGCGCCGCCGCGCTGTACGTGCTGGAGGTCACGCGCGCGAACGCGCAGTGGGCCGCCTGGGCGGAGCGCGACACCGCCTTCGTCAGGTGCGGCGCCGGGGGGGGGCGGCCGCGCCTCCCACCGCCCGGCCCCGCGCTGCCTGGATCTCGCGCGCGCCGGACGGGGCGGCCCAGGTCGTTGCCCGGCAGCGGTGCAGTCGCAGGCGCGTGCGCTGGGAGGCGCAGCCGCATGTGCGGAGCGAGCTCGTTTGCCACCTCTGCAATAAGGCAGAGGTGGCAAGCATGCCCGCCACACAGCCAGCGCGGCCCCCCGCTGGCTGGGTGCATTTGCCAGGGCAGGCAAGTCACCTGATCAGGCGCGCGCCGCGCGCGCAGCCCGGAGACGATGCTGGCGGCGCTGCGGCGCTGGCCAGCCGCCCGCACGCTGGAGGACGTCAAGGACTGCCTCGACTTCTGCTCGGGCGCCTGGCTGCAGCTGTTCTGCCGCCTGGGCGGCGCGCCGCTGCTGCTGGAGGCGCGCCCCGAGCGCGCAACCGCCCGTCTGCCAGACCCCTTGCCCTGCTGAAAAGGGGGTCGCTCATTGTTAACTGCGGGCCTGCTGCAGTGCGGGGCCTGCGCAGACGTGCGGCCGCCCGGCTGGGCTGCCCCCAGTCCCCAGAGCATGGCCGTCATGCAGCCGCTCGCACGTGCCGAGCGAGCGCTGTGCGCGGCCCGAAAGCGTGCGCTCTTGCCGTCCGCAGCGTGCACTGACGGCCGTTGCGCACATGCCGCCAGGCGTTCGACGCGCATAGCGAGGCGGCCGCGGCGGCGGCGGATGCAATGGTGGCCAGGGAGGCGCGCGAGGCTGCACTGGTCGCGTTGCAGGTGAAGCGCGCGACGCGCGTTCGGTCGGTCTAGCATTGCAGAGCTAAGAACGCCTGCATGTGCTTGCCACCGTATGCACGTAAGTGGAACTGCGATGCCCTATGCCTGTCCGTGTTACAAAGCATGCATTGCTTTCTCACAGCTGCGGTGCTGGCATCCGCCTCTTTTCCGCCCAGTGCTGCGCTGTGGTGTATCACAAAACAATTTAAAAATGGGCCCGACGGCGCGCGCGGCAGTGCCTGCGCGCGCTGATGAGCGGCGCGGGCGGCATGGCAGCCGCGCTGGCCGTGCCCCGCTTGCTCCAGCGTGTTGCGGCGGCGCTGGCCGGCGGGGGCGTCGGCGGCGGCAGCAGCAGCGCCAGCGGGGCCGAGGGCTCCGGGGCCGCGGGGTGCAGACAGGCCGACCCTGACGCCGCGCGCCTGGCGGCCGAGATGCTCACCAACGTGTGCCTGTTCTCGGCAAGCGGTTATCGGGCGGCGCTGCTGGTGCGGCCCTGAGAGCAGGCGCCGCCGCGTGTGCAGCCTTGCGGCGACGCTGTTGGCCAGCCACGTTAAGCTCCGCGCGCTGTGCTGTGCTGTGACATGCCCTTGTTCACGGCCTCAACAATGCCTTGAAGTATGTGGGGTGGGGCAGCCTTGTTTGTAGACACCCTGCCAAGTGACAGGGCCCCACGCATCTGCATGCAGATTGTGACAAAACACGTGCATTGTGAGGTAGCAGGTCGTGCATGCATCTCGGTGACATCGAGTCATGCCATGCGCAGGCGCTGCTTGGCGGGCGTGCGGAGCTGGGTGCAGGGCCGGAGGCCGCCGGCGCAGCTTCACACATGGCGCTGGACAGCGCAGGCACGGCACCCGCGCCTGCTCCGCGGCCCGCGCCGCCGCCGCCGCCATTGAGGTTGCCTGCCGGCTCTGGTGAGCGCGCTCGCAGAGCTGCGCCGCCACCGCCGCCGCCGCCGCCACCAGTGAGGTTGCCCGCGGGCTCTGGTGAGTGCGCTTGCGGAGCTGCGCCGCCGCCGCCGCCGCCGCCGCCGCCGCCGTTGCCGCCGCAGAGAAGGAGTGCTACGCCGCCAGCTGCGCCGCCGCCACCGCCGCCGCCGCCGCCGCAGAGAAGGAGTGCCACGCCGCCCGCTGCGCCGCCGCCGCCGCCGCCACCGCCGCCGCCGCCGCCGCAGAGAAAGAGTTCCACGCCGCCAGCTGCGCCGCCGTCGCCGCCGCCGCCGCCGCCACCGCCGCCGCAGAGGAGGAGCGCCACGCCGCCAGCTGCGCTGCCGCCGCCGCCGCCGCCGCCGCCGCCGTCGCCGCCGCAGAGGAGGAGCGCCACGCCGCCAGCTGCGCCGCCGCTGCCGCCGCCGCCGCCGCCGTCGCCGCCGCCGCCACCTCCGCCGCCGATACCTCCAGCACCAGCTCGAGAGTCGCGCCCGCCTCCGTCGGGGCAGGCTGCGCGGCCGCCGGTGGATGTACGCAGCAGCTCAAAATCCCACGAGGACGCGGAGGCAGGGCACCTGCAGCCCAATGGCCATTTGGAGGCCGACAGCGATGCGTCCAGCGCTCCCGAGCAGTGCACTGCGCTACTGGCGCTGCTCAAGGTGCGCGCCTCCTCACCTGCATGGATTGGCTAGCCCCCAGCCTGACCTGGCAACGCTGCATGGCGCTTGGCAGTGCGCGCGATGCGTGAAGCGAGGACGGAAAGACCCTCACGAGGGCGCTCCACGCGTGGCGACAACGTGCGTCCTTCGTGCGCGCCACTGCATGCGTGCTTCCATGGCCACCGTGCTCATTCAACAAGCATGGGACGCTGTGACATGGAACGCTGCGAAATGCCAACTTCACAGCAGGAGCAGCAGCAGGGCTCAGGTGGTGTTGCGTACCCTATCCTATGATCTGGGCCCAGGTCGGCGCGCATGGCAGCTCCCTGAGGCGGCTCGCGCGGCGCAGGTGGAGGCGCACGGGGACGCCGACCTGTGCGGCCACGCGCTGTCGCTGTGCACCGTGGCGCTGGCCAGCCCGGAGGCGGCCGGCCAGCGGCCGCTGCGGCAGCGCTTCCTGGAGCGCCTGTTGGAGGCGGGTGTGCTGCCGGCCCGCTGGCTGCGTCCCCCGCCGCCCGGTTCTCCAGTTGCTGGCCGTGCGTGTTCATGCGGAGGCTGGTGCACTTGGCTTCGCTTAACAATCTCATTGCTGGCCATGCTGCTCCCCCTGGCTGCAAAGGTGGGGCTGAGGTGCGGCGCCAATGTCAGCGAGCAGGTCCGGCGGACTCATACAGTGATGGACCACCATGACCACGTAATGCTGGACCCCAGCAGGCCTGGCAGACCCATGTAGTGCTGGACCAAAGTAGTATTTCAGCAGATGTTGACAACAGGTCAAGGGCTGGGCCGAGCATCAATCAAACGCGTGCCGCGCGCAGGCCTGCTGCAGCTGCTGGCGGAGCTGTGCGCGCGCAGCGACGCGCACACGGCCAGCGCGGCGGAGGCGCTGCGGTCCGCGGCGCGCGCCGCGCTGGCCGGGCCCAAGGCCCTGGCGCCGCCCGCGCTGCCGCCGCCGCCGCCGCCGCCGCTGAGCGCGGCGAGCGAGCCGGGGACGCCGCCGCTGCAGCCGCCGCCGCCGCCGCCGCCGCCGCCGCCGGCCTCTGGTGGGCATGCAGACCTGTCAAAAATAAAAATGCATGTCACCACCAGGCGGGCTTTTCCTTCGGAATGAAAATGTTGTACTACCAATGTTGCGCGGCGTAAGCTTGATCCTGTGCTTGTGCCTGTGCAGGCCGGCGCGCACCGCTGCGTCCGCCGCCGCCGCCGCTGGCTGTGCCGCAGGTCGCGCCGGGGCCCCAGCCCCGGGTCAAGATGCGTACATTCTTCTGGGTGCGGCGCCCATCTCCGTGCGGACAGCGCCAAATTGCCGTTGTTGCGCAGAGCCGACCCTTGATCTGCCCGGACGAGCCGTGGCATCGAGCTTTGCAGCACTCTGTTGCACCTGGCTACTGCCTGTAGGAGGACCCATATTGCAGTCGCCAGGGTTTGGATGATATGATGCAGGCCCTGGACAGTGCGTGCAACTGTGCACTGCCGTGCTGCCTTGCGGACCCTGGCAAATATGCTGGGAGGGCAATATAACCACTTGGACGTCTGGAGACCAAGTGCACATTTGGGGCCCTGGGCAGGACAAGCTGCCGGATGCGCGCGTGCCCGGCACGTTCTGGGCGGCGCACCCGCCCGCGTACGACTGCCTGGACGTCGGCCAGGCGCGCCCGCCAGGCCTAGCGCACCCGCACTGCCGACGCCCCTATCAGCGGCAGCCGCCATGCTGGAGCTCGCCGCTGTGTCTGCAGGGCAGCAGCCGGCGGGATGTCTGCGCTGTGCGATGTGTGCAAACAAGCTGCAAAGCGCTCCACACATACGCGCTCTGCTTGTCGGCCCGCCCACAAGCTGCCACTTTCTAGGGCGCACAGAGTGGCGAGTGGGTCAACGCTCTAACATGGCCGACCGCCGAGATGCGCCTCGCGTGGCAGCTGGCCACTCTGTCGTGCGAAATTCAGGCGGTGCTCAGCAGGGCGCTGTGCACCCGCAGCCGCCGTGCGCACCCGGTCGCCCCTCGGCCGCGCTCGAGGTCGAGCTCGCACGCAATATTGCGACCTGAGAAGTGGCATGAAGCGTGCTGACACTGACACGGGTGCCCGGGCGGCAGCTGGAGGCGCTCTTCCATGCGCCGCAGCGGCGACCCCGGTCTGGCGGCGCGCCCGCGGCCGCGCCGGCGCCGGCCGGCCGCCAGCTCGCCGTGCTCGACCTCAAGCGCGCGACCGCGATCGGCATCCGCATGTCGCGCATGGGGTGCGCGGCCCGCCCCTGCTGGCATCTGCTCATCCGACCTTGTAATTCAAACCACTATACCTGACTGGTGGCCCATCGACCTGCCGCAGCTGTGGTGCGTGAGCCGGGGAGTGCTGTGGCCTGTGCGCGGGCGGTTGCACTGGGCAGCAGAGCCCCGGCTTGGCCCAATGCGCTCTCAAGCGCCGCCGCGCCGCGCGCGCCGCTGCCCGAGCGTGGCGCAGCTGCTGTGCATGAAGGCCCGGCGCTGCACTTGCCTACTTTTACCCTACACCAGACACCCTGATGTCGTACCACCGGTGGCTTATGCCGTGCTGGGCAGCCTGCAGAGCACCAGACTGCTGCCCCTACCCTGTCGTCGCAACCCCAAAGCCCCCACCCCAGCCCTGTGCGGGGGCAGGCTGCCCTGGCGCGAGATGGCCGGCGCGCTGCGGCGCCTGGACCCGGCGGCGCTGGGCAGCGCGGAGGCCGCGCACGCGCTCGCCGCCTGCATGCCCAGGCGCGCGCAGAGCAATCGCTGTCCCCGCGCCTGCGCTGTGCATGCAGCGTGAGGCCGCTGGCAGGCCGCGATGTGCGGGATGTGCAATGCGGCCTGCAGCGAAGAGTAGACGAGGCAGGCTGTGAGCGCTGTAGCATGCGGCCGACCGGACCCAAGCCTTGGGTGGCAGCTAGGGTTGGGCCAAACCTAGCTGACGCCGCCCAGCCGCGCGCAGCGCGGACGAGGCGCGGCTGCTGGCGGCGCACCTGGCGGCGGGCGGGCGGCGCGCGGAGCTGGCCGACCAGGAGGCGTTCTGCGTGGCGCTCATGGAGGCGCGCACCGCGGGCGCTGAGCGCGCCGCACCGCTAGCCACGTCGCCTGTCCTGCCTTTGTGCGGGCTGCGCGGGGACCACTGCCGAGCGGCGGCGCTGTCAGAGGGACCAGGGGACCCCCCAGCGCGCGCCGACACTCTCGGCGACCGTGGACGCGCCGCATGGGCAACCCCACCAATACACTTCCCTGCTCAGGATGCGTGCACGGCAAATGTGGGACAGCCACTGGTCGGGCTTGCCCCGCCGCTACAGGTGTCGCATGCGGGCAGGTCATGGTTGGGGTTGCCCAGCCCGCGCCCTGCGCAGGCGCAGGTGCCGCGCGCGGGCGAGCGCCTGGCGACCGTCGCCGCGCGGCACGAGGCCGCAGCCGCGCTGCGCGAGGCCGGCGCCACGCTGGCCGCGCACCGCGCCGCCGCAGCCGAGCTGGGCCGCAGCGGCACGCTCGCGGCCGCGCTGGCCACCGCGCTGGCGGCCGGCAACGTGCTCAACCACGGCACGCGCCTGGGCCGCGCCGCGGGCTTCCGCCTGCGCAGCCTGGCGCGGCTGCAGGCGCGCCGCTGGACAGGGTCAGGGGTGGGGGTCCCAGCAGCCCTGTCTGCTTACACAGGCATGGGCCTGGGGTGCGCCGCGGGCTTGCGCCTGCGCAGCCTGGCGCGGCTGCAGGCGCGGCACTGGACAAGGTCAGGGGTGGGGGCCACAGCAGCCCCGTCTGCTTACACAGGCATGGGCCTGGGGGTGCTCGCTGGGGCGCTGCGCGCGCGGCCTGGCGCGGCTGCAGGCGCACCACGTGTGCACGCCTGGTTCATTCCTCCGCGCGCTGCCTGTCGTTCATGCAAGCGCCGGGGGTTAGCTGAACCAGAGCCGGGGCATGGGGCTGGCTGCGAGCTGCATACCACGGCACGGCATGGAACGCCCCACACTCACTCACTGCCCCTTCGTCGTCAGGTTGAGCTATACAGACCAGCATCACAGGGGGTGGGCAATTGATCGCCCGGCTCAAACACCCCTACTATTAACACGACCATGTAAACAAGCGCTGCCGGACCCTGCACTCGCCGCACCGCCCGACTGACTCCGGCGACGTGACTACACTTCTGGGGTAGTGCACCCTGACTCTGCCGCTGCGCAGGATACGCGCTCGGCGGACGGCGCCACGACGCTGCTGCAGCACGTGGCCGCGCGTGTGGCGCTGGCGCCCGCGCTGGCGCCGCTGGGGGACGAGCTGCCGGCGCTCGCCGCGCCGGAACTGCGCGTGTCCCTGACGGTGCGCGGCTGCTCGCCGCATTGGCGCTACCCTTCCCAATCCTACCTTACCTAACCTGCGCTGGCGCCGCTGGGCGATGAGCTGCCGGCGCTGGCCGCGCCGTATCTGCACGTGTCCCTGACGGTGCGCGCGCGCTCGCCGCGTTGATGCTGCAGCCGGAGCCCTAACCCTAATAAGGCCTGCTGCATGTGTTGAGCGGGCCAACTGCGCAAGCGCTACAAGATGATGCGGCCTGTGATCGGCGTGCGCACACGCACATGCATTGGTGCACTAGTATGCTCGGCGTGTGGTGTTGCATTGAGAAATAGTTATTTTTGCGAAGGGGTGTTGTCATGGCGGTGTGCATGTTCCTTGTGCAGCCTGACTGACGCGCCAGTCACGCAAGGACAGGTGTGACCAGCGTGTGCCCATCTGTTGCATGTGCATGCCATGCCGCCGCCGCAGCCAGGCGGCGTCAGCGGCAAGCAGCGCTGGGAAACTGTGTTCGTGGAGGCTGTGCCGGCCACACGCTAGCATGCTTCTCTGCTGTACAAGCGCGCGGCGGGCGCGGCCGCCTCGCCGCATGTGCCCCTTAGGGTTAGGGCAGCAACCCTGACATACGCCTGACGCTTGCTTGGGCGCCCGCAGGAGGTGGCGGAGGCAGTCGAGGCGGCCGGCGCGGCCGCGGCCGCGGTGCGCGCCGAGCTCGCGCGGACGCCGCCGGCCGTCGCCGTCAAGCTCGTCCTTGACTGGAGCGCCCTCGACTGGAGCGCGGACGCCCCGCAGGACGACAGCGACGCTGCCGGCGCTGATGGGCTGCCCGGCGTCGAGCCTGAGCTGCAGCAGCCGCAGCAGCGGCGCCGGCGGCGGCCGGAGCGGCCCGGCGGCCCGGGAGGGCGGTGCGCGGCGCGGGTCCGCCGCGCCCGGCGAGGGCGGCGGGAGCGGCGGCGGCGCAGGGCGCGGCGCGGGGTGCCGCGTGCGGGTGCGGTTGCGACCGGAGCCCTTCCACGAGGCGCTCGTTGCAACGCAGCAGGTGCGGCTCCCCGGCGGCGCGTCGCAAACCCCCAGGCGCTTGCTCGGCGGCAGGGCGGGGCGTCTGCAGCGCTGCAGCAAAGCCCTGTCTCTGACCTGGCCCTGTATTTAAGGCTTTATAGAATGCGCTTCACAAAAATCATGCCACAACAATAGTGACGACCGCGTCATTTGAGCAAATGGCCAGGTTTGGGTTTGCAGCAGCCCTGCCCCAGAGCCCACGCGCCCGCAGGAGCTGGGCGCGGAGCTGGCGGCGGCGCGGCGCGCGCTCGCGGACGCGCAGCGCGACTTCGCGGCGCTCGTCGCGCGCTTCGGCGACAGCGCGGCCGCGCTGGCCAGCGACGCCGACTTCTGGCGCGAGCTCGCGCCCTTCGTGGCGCGCTTCACCGCCGCGCAGCGCCAGGCGCGCCAGGGCGGGGTCCCCGCGGGGTGCTTGGGGCGCGTTCTGGCCGCAATAGTTAGCTGATTCTTAGAGCGGCATCCGCTGGATGTGGCCGTGTGAGCAGGTGCGCCCGATTGAGATGTCCGAGCCGAGGTCAGCAGCAGGCCTGCGCCGTGGCAGGGTGTTTGCCCGCTGTCCGGGTTACGAGAGTGCGAGCGGTGTGAAAGCTGCGCGGGGCTGTGCAAGCGCGCCTGTGCCTTGCAACCCTGCAGGCCCCCCGCAGCACAGCCAGCCACCTGCTGGTGGCTGGGCCTGATGCGCGCCCGCCGCCAGGAGCTCGAGCGGCTGCAGCGGCGGGCGCCCGAGCCGACCGCCGCGAGCGCGCCAGCGCCCGCCGCCGCGCTCGCCGACGGCGCCGCCGCGCAAGAGGCGCCGTCGCCGCACGCGGACGCCAGCCCCGGGGGTGCGTCGCCGGGCGCCGCGGGCGCCTCTCGGCCGGGCGCCGGCGGGGGCGGCCACTGCGCAGGCGCTGGGGGCCAGGCGTGTAGGGTCGCCACCATGCCCTGCGCTGGCGGCGCCAGGCCCGGCGCGGGGCCCGGGCGCTCCGTGGACCGCGCGACCTCCCCCGGCGCAGCCCGACCGGAAGGCGTCTGCAGCTAGGCTTAGGTTTAGGGTTAGTCGCAGCACCTTGGGTCGCACGGCATCCCTCCGGGCGCTGCGGCGCATGGGCCTGAAGGATGGCGCGCGCTTGCCGAGCCCTGCGCCAGCCAGTCCGGCGGCCAGGTGCGCAGCTGCCCTGCCGGGGCTGATGGCACGCCCTGCCAGCGAACGCGGCTGCCAAGCGCTGCAGGCGGAGCTGGCGGCCACGAGCTGCCGGCGCCGTGGCGAGTGCCGGTGAGCGAACCCGCGCTGGGTGCTGCGCGACACCCGGCAGGCGGCGGGCATGCATGGGCCGGCGCCGCCGCCCTGCTGGGCCAGCCGCAGCTGGGCCAGCCGCGGCCGCGGCAGACGGCCTGCCTTGCAACGCATGCTGCTTCAGGCCAATGTAGAGTGTACAAATGTATCTGAATGTAATAGGTTTCAGCAGCGGGCATGTCAGCAGGCCATGAAGCGTGTTGATGATCCTACCAACCTTCCTGTGCAGGTTTGACCGCACGGCATGGTGTTGCGCGTGGGGACCTGCACACGTGTGCAAAGTGACCTGGCAGTTCATGCTCTGATGTCCTGCCATGAGTCTTGTGTAGGCGGGAGTCGCATCACACTGGCGGGTGCCATCTGTGCTCACTCAGTTACACGCCCCGCGTGACTGCAGGCATGCCACGCATCCCGGCACGCCTACTCCTGTCTATATCACAATAGTGTCCAGGATGCCTGGCGTCTGCGAGTCACGACAGCGCGCACACCGGTGAGCACGCGGACAGCAATGGCAGCAAATGAAAGCAGTTCCATGCCAACTCAGCGGTTTTCAACAGGTATGGGCGCTGCCCGCCGGGGCTGAGCCTGGGCCTGCGGCCGTATACGTATGTGGTGCGCAGGCCCGACATGCTGAGCGGGCAATTACGCCGGTTATTGTCTTGCAAAGCAGCACACGTGGGGCATACTTCCGGGGCGCAGCCTGCTGCTGGCGACCCCCCTGGCTAGGGCCGACCGTGCATGCCAGGACAGGGCGTCTCTGGCTCTGCATTGCCCGCCTCTGGGGCGGTTACGCCCCCGCGTGCCCCAGGGCCCCGGGCAGGAAGCGTGGTGGGCGGGGCGCCAATGCGGCTTGCCGCCGCCGCGCGCACGCTGCCTGAGCCAGGGCCTGGCGGCAGGCGCCCTCCACCCCAACTCATGGCTCACAGCCGCTCTACTCCGCATGGCGCCGCATGCACACGCCTATCAATTCAAGACGACCGAAGGACTTCTCTCTCGTCACCACGACCGCCAACAAGACGATTAATAAGCTGACCTAGTCATCAACTTCCTGGTGGCGCGCGCGCATGGGGGTTGGTGCGGAGGGTGGCGGAGGGTCAGGCCGTCAAAACGGAGGGTCTGCCAAACAGGGGCCATGCAAGGTGCCGCTCAGTGCGCAGGGATGCGACGCCATTGGCCAGCCGCGCTGCCGCTGCAGAATACCTCCCTCAGGTCTCATTTATTTGGGGTCGCACGGGGGACCGTCTCTCCATCGCCTAGCCGAAACAATGGCCCGGGCGCCCAGCGGCGCGGGGCTTTATCTCTCTGACGAGTGAAACGCAGGCCGCGACAGGGGCTAGGTAAGCCTAAACACAGACTGGCGGCCAAATATCAGTGCGCGGGCGGGGGCGCCGGGCTCTACTTGCTGATGCAGCCGCACACAAACTTGCTGCCGGGCTGCAGGCCCTCCGCGCCGGCGCTGGGGTTCTCCGACACGGGCGCCGACGGCGAGTACCACTCGCCGATGAGCATGTCGCTCGACTGCGGGCGGCCCGTGCAGTAGCCGCCGTCGGTGTCCTTGCCCGGGTTCTTGACGCAGACCTGCGCGCGCGCGCGCGCCGCCGGTCAAGCAAGCTGGTAGGGTAGGGTGCAGGGTAGCAGCAACCCGTAACCGGTCTCAAGGTTTAACTCCCTGCCCTTGCATGTGGCGCATGCTGATGGGATTCATGACACATGCTGGGTACCAGGTGCATGCGCGTCGCCGGCTGACTGCACCGGCATTCCGCAGGCTGGGGGCCGAGCGGCGCGTGGTCGCCCCCAGCGTACCAAGCGAAAGGATGAGGGTACTGCAATGGGTCCGCACCTGGCTCTCGGGGCAGCTGTTGCACTTGTTGGCGGGCGCCTGGCACAGGCAGCACCTGCGCGCGCGCGCGGCCAGGGCGCGTCGGCGGGTGCGCTGCGCGCCAGCACTCAGCGGCAGCGCGCCACATGCGACGCGCGCGTTGTGATCGACATGCCGAGGCTGCAGCAGGGCACTGGCAGCGGGCGCCCGGGCGCGACGGCGGGCAGGTCAGGGCAGGGCGACGAGGGCGAGCGGGCGGGCGCACGGCTGCGCGGGGTGGCCCTCGTTGTCCAGCGGCGCGCTCTCGGTCGCGGCCCACGGCGCCTGGCACGCCAGCGCCGGCGCGTCCAGGAAGCTGGAGCCGGTGTGGGTCTCGTAGAAGCAGCCCTCGTAGATCCAGTACGGGTACTTCGGGTCCTGCTTGTTGGGGCACTCCTGCGCGCGCGCTCGCGCGGCGCGTCAGGGCAGCAGGCCGGCGCCGCAGGCGCATGGCCGCGACCCTGCACCAGGACAGCATGCGGCCGCAGACGGGCAGCGCGGCGCATGCGCAGTTGCGCACTGCGCCCGACACGAGGCTGCCTGGGGGCCCGAGCACCTGCCTCGTACGGACCACTGCATGCACATCAGCTTGGGCACGGAGGCGCCGTCAGGTCTGCCACTGGCATCAGGCAGGCTGTCCGCATGGGCGAGCACCTTGCGGGGCGTCGTCGTGGGCCCCGGCGTGGTGGTCGGCGCCATGGTGGTGGTGGCCTTCGGCGTCGAGGTGGGCGCCGTGGTGGTGGTCGCCTTGGGCGTCGAGGTGGGCGCCATGGTGGTGGTGGCCATCGGCGTCGTGGTGGGCGCCATGGTGGTGGTCGCCTTGGGCGTCGAGGTCGGTGCCATGGTGGTGGTCGCCTTCGGCGTCGAGGTGGGCGCCATGGTGGTGGTGGCCTTCGGCGTCGAGGTGGGCGCCATGGTGGTGGTGGCCTTCGGCGTCGAAGTCGGTGCCATGGT
>JAABUJ010000192.1_pt1 | contig 132973 bp, 161 predicted proteins | sample 5559131 | NCBI WGS metagenome assembly JAABUJ01 (sample SAMN10711875, study PRJNA513366) | rock metagenome | isolation source: Antarctica rocks | place: Antarctica: Victoria Land, Mt New Zealand nord | collected 2016-01-07 | reverse complement strand
GGGGCGGGCCCCTGCCCCCCCCCCCCCCCCCCCCCCCGCCCCCCCCCCCCCCCCCCCCCCCCGCGGGCCAATGCAACAGGCTCCAGGATGCGTGCGCGCCGGAAGCGCAGGAAGCGCGCGCGCGCAGCGCCCTAGAGGCTCCGCCGTCGGGTGTCGCGGCGCGCGCCGCGCCGTGCGTGGCCCGCCGTTTGCGCCGCTGCGCGCCGAGCAGCAGCGGCATGCGTGTGAGCATGCCGGATAGAAGCAGCACACCTTTGTGGCAGTGCGCGCAACCTGCGTGCAGAGGTGCGACAGGCAGCAGCCGCGCCGCCGGCACAGCGCGCCGGCGCGCACGCTGGCGGGCGAGGCGCAGCGCCGCCACGGGCTAATAGGCAGCCGCAGCGCGCGCGCGCCCGCGCCGCCCGCGCACCCCGCCGCCTGCGCCCGCGCGCGCCCGCCTGACGGACCGCCGCGCCGGCGTGCGTGCGGCAGGTGTCCTCCTTCCCGCTGGCGGCCATGTTTGGCATGTGCGCGCTGTTCCTGCTCGTCTGCGCGGGCTGCCAGCGGCGCCTGGAGCGGCTGGTGCACGCGGAGAAGACCAACGGCGCCGCGCTCGCCGACTCCAACACCGCGCTGCTCATCAAGGCGGGCGGCGGCGGGTTCGCGCCGCACCCTAAGCTCAGCCTCTCGCACGCGAGCCTGCCGTGACGCGCGCGCCGGCCCTGCCTCAGGTTTTCGGGTCTGGCCTGCGGCCGCCGGGGCAGCCCCCAGGTCCTAGCAAGTGCGCCTCGGCGCATGCGCTGTGACCTCAGACATGCTCGCTGCACATGTTGCTGCTGTGCGCCGCGGTTCGGCGCTGCCCGGCTGTGAGTTCCTGTGAAAGCGCTCATCGCACGCCAGGAAGCGAGTATGCCAGGGCACCGCAGTGGCGTCCGGACGAGCGCGGTTGCAGGGGCGCAGGGTAGATGGTCGTTGCAAAGCAGGGGTGGTCGAGTGGTGGGTCGGCGCGCCTGCAGAACCTGCCAGCAGGTCAGGCTGTGCGCATGCCATGTTGTTTCGCCATGCGCGCTGCCAGGGCCGGGCCGCATGTCACCACCCCTCGACTACCCCGTCGCAGCCCGCTCGCCTGTGGGCGGGCGGGGTGCGGTGCCGGCGCTTGCGGCGCCCGCACCTGGGAGCTCAGGCTCTTTTCTTTCTTACCGGCTCAGTAGCGGGGGCGAGCGGGGCTGGCCACCGGCAGGAGGGAGAACAGCGGATCCTGAGACCGCATGAGCAAGCGCGACCATGCTCCGGAGAGTCCCGGTGAGGTAGAGGGGTCTGACGGACTCGTTGCTAGGCGGCTTTAGCGGGTTTGAGGGTGCGTGGTACCTGCTTCCATTTTGGGCTTTTCTGCTGCCAGGGGTGCTCGCCTCACTTCTGCTACGTATGTACATATGTGACAAGGTGCAGCTCAAGAGCATGCGCAACGCGCGCACAGACGCCTGCCCACAGATTAAGTTTTACACGCCCCACCAGTGCAGGCAGACGTCTTCATGCAGCCTGTCACACTGGGACAGAAGGCTGCCGGGCGCTCGAGCGCAAAAGCCTGAGGGCGCCGGCGACATGCCAATGCCGCTGGCGCGCCCCCGCAGCACACGCCCATGGCAGCCATGCATGCTCCGCCCTGGGCGCGCCGGCAGGTCAAGCTGCCTGTGCGGGGGGCGCGGGCGACACGGTGGGCTGCCACTCGCGCGCAGACCCCTGCCACGCCCGGCGCACCAGGCGGCCCGGGTCGCTGCTGGCCGCCGAGCGCAAGAGCGCCTCCTTGCGCACGACGCGCCAGCCGTGCGCGCCGCCGCCCTCCGGACTCTCGGAGCTCAAGCCCTCAGCCTGTGCTGCGCCGGCCTCCTGCGCGCCGGGCGCCGCGTCCGCGCGTGCGAGCCAGACGTTGCTCGCGCAGACGGCCGCCCCGCCGCGCAGCTCCACGGTGACAAAGTGCCGCGCGCGCACACGCGGTCCGCGCGGCGCGCCGGGCGGCGCGTCCGCGGGGTTGGGGCTGGCAGTCTCGCCCCACGCGTCCAGCGGCGCGGCGCCCGGCGGCGGCGCGAGCAGCGCGCCGCGCACGCGCGGCACCACCGCCGCGTTAATGTGCACGGTGCCAGTCGCCGCGTCTACAGCCACCATGTTGCGCTGGCCGCTGCCCTTCAGGCCCTGGTGCATGTGGCCTGCGCCCGCGCATCGCTTGCGTCAGGGCATGCCGCCGGTTGCCAACGCACGCACCCAAAGGCACCGCTGCAGCATCAGGCCCAGGCGGCTGATCCGCACGAGCCCAGCGCGCACCAAAGACCACGAGCGCCACATGCCGACCATTCTCCGCCAGCAGCCGCAGCGCCGCCGCTAGGTCCTCATCGCCGTGGTCGCCCTGGCCGGCAGCCAAACCCCCTTGTAAGACCCGGCCGCGCCATCAACCTGCCGTGTGCGCGCTGACGTGCCGGGAGCGGCGCCGGCACGCGCTCGACAGCATGCAAGGCTTGCAATGCAAGCCCTAGCGACTCCCCCGGAACCTTGCGCTGAGGCTGAGTGCTGTGACCGCGCGTGCCAGCAGGGAGCCAAGCAAATGGGTGTGCAAGCGCCCTGCTCTGCGCCAATGCGCGGCAGGTGCGGCGCCGCAGAGGACGCTGTGGTGCAGGCTCTGTTGAACCAGCGCGCGTCGGGCGCACGGGGCGCGCGCCTCCTGCGCCAGGAAGTCCGCGCCGCAGATACTGTGCCGGCGGCCGCCGAGGCCGGCCGGGCCATTGTGCGCGGCCAGCACCAGCGCCGCGTCCGCCGGCTGCGCGAGCGCCTCCGCCGCGATGCGCGCCGCCGACTCCGCGGGGCTGCGCACCTGCGCGGCGCAGCGCCGGGCTCTCTCCCACGGGCGCGCCGCACCCGGCGAGGCCCGCCGCCTGGCTGCCTGGCTGCGCGCGGCGGGTGCGCGCTCGCAGGCCGCGCTGGCAAGCTCCTGTCACTTTTCCGCTCTCGGTTTTGCCGCGGCGTGTGCAGGCGCCGCTGTGCGCGCCTGCACGCACAGGGCGCCGCGCGCGTGCGCTGCCGGAGCCCGGGCCCCAGGCGCACGCCTGATACATGGTGCGGTAGAACTCGTCAACGTCCCGCCACCGCGCATTGCTGCCGCCCTGCGCGCTCGTGCACGCCGCCGGGCATGTGAGGCCGCCAACTCGTCAGCTCGTACATCCACGATGCGCCAGTGGCAAGCGGCATGCGTTATGTTGTGATATTGACAGCCGCATGTTCTGGAGGCGCATGCATGCACGACCCAACACTGCGACCAGGCTTGCGCTGCCAGCAAGGGCCGTTAGTGACTGCCGATGACCGACAGCGCACGGACTGCCAAGCAGGCCGGCAGGACATGCTGCTGCGGGAGCGGCAGGGTTGCGTGCCCTACCCTGCCCTGGCACCATGCTTGTGGAGGCTGCATGCGGACAGGTGTGCACATGCGTACCCCACGCCTGCCAGCGGGGGCGCGCGCCTTGGAGAACGGGCGCGCGCCGACGACGCTGAGCTGCACGCTTGCCCTGGTTTCCATGCGCAGCGAGCCATAGCCGACGTGCGCGGGCCCCAGCAGCCGCAGCTGTGCACGCACGCCTGCGTAGCAGGAGTCGTCCGGGTCCCCCGCGGCTGCGGCGGCGCCTTCAGAGGCAGCCTCGGCGGCCCTGCCAGGGTCGCGCTGGGGCTGGGTGGCCGCCCCGCGCCGCCAGCGCTCGTGGCTGCGCACCGTGAGCGAGTACCTGCGGCCGCGGGGGGCGTTGCGGGGGTGGGGGCGGCGGCGGCGGAGCGGACGGCGGGCAGGCGTGCGGAGGCCCGGGGCTGGGACAGCGCACAGCAGGGGTGGCACACCAGGCGTCGTGGTTCCCTGCCAGGCGCAGTGCTTCAGAGAGGCGCTCGCGCTGCAGCGCAGTAGCAGCAGAGCGAGCGTGTGCAAGAGGCAGCGGCCGCACCAAGGATGACAGCCTTTGGCGTCGGGAGCGCAGCTATCTGGCGGACCAGGTGCACGTCCTCCTCGCCCACGTCTCCCAGGAAGATGGCCAGGTCCGCGCCCAGCCATGCCAGCGCCGCAGCGTCCTCATGCTCTTCCCAGTGACCGTGTATGTCGCCTATCAAGGCCAGCCTCATGCAGCCTGGGCGCCAGCGCGTGTTTCACCGGGCTTTGTTGCCACAGCTGGTACGCATGCGGTGCGTATCATCAAGGTCGCAGCCTATGTGCACGACCTCTGTCAGGCGGACCAGCCATGGTGCTCCGCTTTGCCTTCTTCTGTCTCTCCTGCAGCTCTGCTGGCAGCGTTGGACTGGACCTGAGGCGTGTGGGTAGGGAGCATGTCCGTGGTAGGGAGCATGTCCGCTGCGGCGAGCGCACCGGCGTCCGGGGCGGGCTGGCAGCGCCCAGCATTCACTTGCGACAGAGGCCTATCTGGTTTGGCAGGAAGGAGCAGAGAGGTGCTGTTTACATGATACATGAACTGGATCCAAAGGCCGCCTCCGTGACCGTTCATGCACCATACCCCCGCACGCAACACAGCTGCCCGCGCTCCGCACCCGCAGCACCCAGCCTGCCTCCAGGTGAGGCTACACCATACCGTGCAGATATTGGACAAGGCTGATGTCCTGACCAGCGCGGGCCTCAAACGAGCCCCAGCGTACAAGTGCGCCTCACACAACAACACTGGAAATCACACCTACACTGTACAGAGCTCTGCACGACATGGTGAGGCCAGCCCAGGGTCGCTGATCCACAAGACCACCGGTTTTCTTAGCCAAGGACGGAAAACGATATGTTTTCAAGCTAAGGACTCAGCCGCAGCCAGGATGGCGACAGTGCACGTCCTGCAATAAATAACACTGCTCTTTGGCACACGGCAGGGTGCGCTCACGCCACAGCGCTTACGCAGCTGCCTGTCCCCAACCTACAGGTGCAGGCGCTTCAGGCGCGACCCCGGGCCTGCCACGGCGGGCCGCGTCCAGGGCCGCACATATGTATCGGCACGCTCATGGCGCCTAGCAGCGAGGCGGTGGCAGGCCATCGGGGGCACGCCCGGACCGCGTACGCATGTGTTAGGGTCATGGTGGGGCTCCTGGTAGCAGCTAACCTATCCCCTGCCGCCCCAAGCCCTGCGGACCGGTGAGCAACACCCCGAGCGGCCCCGCTCCGAAGAGCGCGGCGCGAGCGGGCGCGGCGCGCCGCCGGCGGCCCCACGGGCTGGGCAGCTCTGGTGTAGGCGGGCCCGAAGCCGCCGAGCGGGCCTCCTCCGTGCGTCACGCGCGCTCACTGGTAGAACTTGTATGTAGAGGCGCTCTCGATGATGTCCACCAGCCTGCACGCGGCCGCCCCGCCCCGCATGGCCGCGTCAGGCCCGCGGCCACCGCACAGGCCGCGCAATGCCCACGAGTGAGCATCACTCACACGGGGTCAGATGGCGGCAGATGCAAGACCATGCCGCTCGTGTGCCCAAGGCGTATGCATGCCCAAGCCATGCGGGCGAGCTGAGCCAGGCTCCACCCCTGCCCAAGAAGCCCTGCGTCGTCGCTGGCGGCGCCGCAAAGTTGCGGCGAGCAGCACTGCAGGCGAGCGCGGCTGCCGCTTGCACGCTGGGCGGCGCGCACCCGCCGATAGAGCCGAGGATGGTGACGGCGACGCCCAGGATGATGCAAATCCAGGACGCCCAGAAGTGCACGTTGCCCACGCCGGGTTTCCGCAGCACGAGGTAGATCACTGCGGCGACGCGCGGCCGACCCCGATCGGTGGGCCACTGGTGGGGCGAGGCGGCAGGCGCGGCGCTTGCGCAACCAAGGCAGGGTCCCAGCTGACGAGCAGAGGCCAAATATCGCTATTATCCCCATACGCTTACAGAGACATGCGGGTTGCAGCAAACCAGGAGGGTGCCTGTCAATAAGCGGGCAGGCTGATTCTGGCGTTAGAGAGGGTCTTCTCATCTGCAGCCTAGGCCTGGCCCCGGGCGGGGCCGACACCCCAGCAGCCACCCGGGGCCGCACCGGCGGGCAGCCAGAATGTGGTCGGCCCGGTGCCGAACGCGCCGATGAAGCCCATGAGCGACTGCCGCGCGCGCCCAGCGACTCAGACAGCGCGCTTAGCACCCAGCGGCGCCTCGACGCACTGTCGAGGTGTGGAGACCGAGGCAACCAGACAGACACAGAGCTGCACCGGGAGCTCTTGGCAGCCACATCGCAGCCACAGAGAGCTCAGTGGGCTGCAAAACGCGGGGGGCGTGGGTGTCCCAGCTCTGCACATGCCCTGCGCAGGCCAGCCTGGCCGGGGGGTGGCCGCCGCGCACCCCGAAGAAGGGGATGGTGCACGCGACGAAGGAGATGAGGACCACGTACGCGGAGCGGTACAGCAGGCGTGCGGGCAGCGTGGTCAGGTTGATGCCGCGCTTGGCGAAGCCGTGCTCGATCATGTCCAGCACCTGCCGTGCCGCGCGCGCGCACGGCGTAGGTAAAGAGTAGGGGCTGAGATCGCGCAAGGGCTCGCCCACTGGCTGCTCGGCCGCGCCCGGTGCAGGGCTGCTACAGTGCGCACGCGTGGGACGTTTTTGTACTCCTGGAGCCGGGGCGCGCTCGTGTGTGCACAGTCGGGACAGGGGCGCGGCGCAGAGGCCGCGGCTGAGCAGGGCGCATGTGCAGTGAGGCGCACCGGCATCGTGTACACCTGGAAGGACCCGATCACGTGAATCACCTGCCGCGGCGCGCGCTGTCTGGGTCAGCACAATGCCGCCGCGCGTCGAGCACCTGGCCTTGGACCTTTCGACTGCTCTGTCGTTGCTCTCTGCCGCAGCTCGCAACCGGAGCTCTGCGTCTCTCGCCGACCCGGCATGCAGGACGCTCGGCGCCCCAGTGCTCCCAGCACGTTGCACCGGCAGGGGCGGGCCCGCACCACCATGAGGTTGGCCATCACGATGAGCCACTTGGGCTTGCCGACAGTCTGCAGGATGTTGTCGCCGACGTCGTAGCCAAACGCCCAGTACCCCGCAATCTGCCGCCGCCCGCAGCAGACGCCGCTCAGCGCGGTGCAACGTGTGCGGCCGGACGTGCAGTGCCTGGAGTGATAACAAACAGCACCATGGCTCCTGCCCAGCACTCCCAGAGAGACGCCCTTAGTCCAGCACATCATTTGCCTTAGTCGTGCACTCGCAGCCGCTGGCCCAAGTAGGACTTCGCACTGCAGCAACCATGGCAAAGGCGACAAATCAGGCCGTGCCATGCGTCGGGCGCTGCCCACGCGGGGGGCCGCGGCGCACCGAGACGGAGAAGTAGCACCAGAGCACGATGACGTACGCGAACAGCACGCCCTTCATCATGGGCCGCACGGTGGAGGGCGGGTGCGGCAGCGTGGCCTGGATCTCCAGCACCACGTTGTGCCCGCCGTACGCGAACGCGACCGTGCCGAGCGCGTTGAAGCAGCCGAAGATGCCGTCAAAGGCCGACGCGCGATTGAGTGTGTAGTCGACCTTTGTGCGGTCGGTGTAGTGCAGCCCGGCGTCCAGGCTGGCGCCGAACGCGATGCTGGAGTAGGCGAGCGACATCACCGCCGCCGACAGCGACACCATCGTCAGCGAGTTGAAGTTGGGGCACTGCGCGCGCGCGCGCCGGCCATGTCAGCGCCGCGCCGCCCGCAGCAGGAGGACGAGTCAGGCCTGCTGCAAGGGATAATCCAACAGTGCCTACGTAAAGACATGCTGCAGGGACGAGTTGCGATCCGGTGCGGCGCGCCCCAAGCGGCGGCCCGAGCGCATGCGCGGGCGGGCCGGCGCGCCTGCGTGAGCACGAGCTGCGCAGCCGCAAACACCACGATCCATGCGGACAGGCCGAACGGGCGGCAGCCGGTGCACGTCTCGCAGCACGCCAGCTGGTCCCACACGTAGTGCATGCTGCGCCCGCCCGTCACGGTGTACCTGCGCGCGCGGCGCCGGCCGCGGCTCACGCTCCTCGCGGGCGCCAGGATAGGGTTGAGGCCAGCCTCAGGCCGGCCTGGGAGGCGCGCGCCGAGGCAGGTCCGCGTCGCAGAGCAGCACGGACGCGCCGCGCGTGCTGCCATGGGCGCGGCGCGAGCGCACCGCAGGCAGCTCGCGCGACGCAGCCCCGCTTCCGCTGCCTGGCAGCCAGGACTCCGAGCCAGGCGCTGGGAGACAGAAGCAGGGGCGCCCGCTTGCAACAGACCAAGGAGCCTGGCAGGCGGGCGGGCGGGCGCGCGTGATGCCCAGGAACACACAGCGGCGCCCAACTATGACGGACCAGGAGCCTGAACAGGCGGGCGGGCGCACGTGATGCCCAGGCCGACCATAACCACCAGCTGCGGGATGGTGATGATCCACCAGCCGCGCCGCTGCCCGAACGCGTGGCTGCCAAGCTCGTGGTACCTGCCGGGCGCGGGCGCTGTGCTCGCGGCGCAGCCCTGGCACCGACACCCGCCTGAAACGCCAGTGCACAAAGCGCACTTGGTGGCCGCGTCTGTTGCGGCCTGCCAGGACATGCCGCCGCCACACCCAGTGGGATGAGCAAGCGCCCGGGCTGCTCGACAGCCAAGGACAGCCTTGCTGTTCGCTGTTGTCGAGCAGCCCTGTCTGATTGCCAGGGACTTCTGGATGCCAGCAGGAGCCGCCCTCACGCCCGCCGTACCTGGCCAAGGCGGCGGGCGCGACCTGGGGCGGGGCGGGCGTGGCCTGGGCTGAGCAGGCGCGGCCTGGGGGAGGGGCGCGCCTGTTGAAGCGCTTGCCGCGGTCCTCGTGCAGGACGCACAGCTGCCACAGCGTGTACAGCGAGATGATGTAGCTCAGGATGATCGTGACCATACCGCCCGGCCACTGCAGGTACTTGAACGCGTACGGCAGGCCGAGCACGCCCGCGCCCACCTGCGCGCGCGCGCACGCGTCCGCCTGAGCGGCGCCCAAGGAGCGGCGCCCGGGGAGCGAGCACCTGTGCCGGGACGCCCCCGTGCGCACGCACCCCGTCGTAAACGCGCGCGCGCGCACGCCTAGCCCAGCATGCCGCAGTACCCGCAATGCGGCGCCCATGCGTGAGAGTGACGGCCCCCGGGCGTGCAAAGCGGGCTCAGGGAATGCAGGCGTGCTAGGAATGTGTAACCTTGCGCACAGCAGTTACACGGCCTTGGCCTTTGCTGGTTTCCTTGTTTCTGCGGCGCGCTGCAGTACCTCCCCGTGCGCCCAGAGCGTGCTGGCAGGGCTGCCGCATTCAACCAGCAGGGCTTGCAGCACTGGCAGCGACCGTAGAACAGGCAACCAGCTCTCCTAGTACTGCCCATCTCATGCTGACCCCAAGCAACTGCGAGCGGGGTGCGCGCCATAGCGGTGACGTTGTGGAACGCGCTGTAGTACCTGCGCGGCAGCCAAGCAAGTTGTGAGTCATGGGCGACGGCCTCGCTTGCCCTTGGTTCAATGTCGCGCCTCCTCAAGCGGGAGTGTGCCGGACGGCTGTCAGTTGCCCCGCATCTGCTGCCAAGGACGAGCAGGGCGTGCCGGGCGCAGCGCACGGTCGTGGGGCGCATGCAGGCAATAACCTGGGGCGCAGCATCGGGTGACGCACCACTTTGCGGTCCTGTCGGCGGTGACCGGGAGGTTGTACACACTGTCCAGCTTGTCATGGTGGTCAAAGTCGTCTGGCGCCCGGGCGGTGTAGTGGTCGGAGCCGTTGGTGGGCCCCTGCTTTGCCATCTCTGTGCCCTGGTCGCTCCATGGCTCCTTCTTCATCTGCAGCAGGCGCAGCGGGCCGTCAGGTACCCTCCCCGGCGGCGGCCACACGCCACCTGCGCTGGCAGCGCCGCTCAGCGACAGGCGGGGCAGCAGCATTGGCGCGCACCTTTGCCGGTGTGCGCGTGTGGACCAGTAGCTAGCGCTGCGACGTAGCCGTAAGCGCTCCTCCTCGTCGCGATCGCCGGCCCTCGTCAGACTAAGCAGGAGGCCGCCGAATCCGTCTTCTTCACCTTCCCTCCCTGTGTGGATGGATCCCGTGGGCCAAGGGTCACACCAGGGTCTTACCAGCACTGCAAGCACTTGATCAGCAGCAAGCATTGCTGAGTTCCAGTAACGAGCTCGGATGCAGGCGCAAGGCGGGCTCACAGCGTGCGCGCGAAGCGCACCCGCTTGCTGCTCCGAGCGAGTCTTGCCACACGAGCATGCCAGTGTGCCGGCCCTGGCCAGGGCCGGGGTGTGTCGTCCGACTAGGAGGAGAGTAGCGCTCTGCACCAGAGTGAGCTCACTGCTTGTCCCACTGCGTGGTGTGCTTGCACGGTGTGCACGAGCGCGTTGTATGCCGGCGCTGAGCGCCCCGGCCCCCCTTTGGCAGGGGTGCGTCGCCCAGGCATCGGCGAACGGCGCAACGGCGGCGGGGGGCGTCGGAGTGCTGCAGGCGCCCGCGGCTGAGGACACCGCCGGACTCGTATTCAGCCCGGGCGAGCCCGGCGCCTGGGACGACGCTTGCGTCGGCAACCCGGTTGTGCGCTCCGGCTCACCTGCAGCCGGATGCACTTCCCTGTCAGTGTGCTGCTCGCGGCTAGGGACTGCTCGGTTGGCTGTGCTGTGCTGAGCAAGCTGGTCGCCGCGGCCAGCACGCGGCGCTTCCCGACTGTGCCCACTCGACGGGCTTGCAGGAGCAAAGGGAAGCCATGTGCAGGAGGCGGGCTCAGCGCTGCTGCAGCCTTGAGCGGGCGCGCCGCGGGCCTCCAGCACGGCCCGAGTGCAGCCGCCTCGCGCAGGTGCGCTGCTACGTCGGGGACAACGAGGAGCGCTGGTTCATGTGGTACAGCGGCCGCAGCGCTGGCTGCCCCGGCCTGGACGCCACCACGCCAGCGGCAGGCTCGATCGGCGCGCCTTGTGGGGCTCCAGTTGGCTCCGGCAGCCGCTGCGCCGTGTCCTGCGTGTGTAATGTGTTGCACTGCGGTCGCCTTCCGGTGTGAGCAAACGGTCAGCTGCTTGCTCCACTCCGGACGGCCCACTCCAGACGGCCCGAAGGTCGCAGCGGCCCGCAGGCGTGGCCACGTCGCGCGACGGCCTGCGCTGGGCGCGGGGCGCGGGCGACGTGGCGGGCGCACGCGGCGCGGAGAAAGACGCGGACGTCGGCCGCGTGCTTGCGCCCAACGCCGACTGGTGGTGGCATGACACGCGGCACCTGGCCGTCTCGGATGTGCAGGCGCGCGCTGGGCCCCGCGCTGGCCGAGTCTGCGCCCTGCGCCCTGCGCCGGCGTAAGTGCTGTTGCGCTGCGCAGCAGGCGTGCTGGCGGCCTCCGGGCGTTCCTGCATGTACCTCCGCCTGACCGCCGCCCCGCTCACGCAGACGGCCCTGCCTGCATGTGGCTGGGGGGCGGCAGGGGGCCATGGGGAGTTGTGATGCGCGTGGGCCATGCACTGCGCCTGCGGTGCGCTGCCAGGGGCGTGACGCGCGCGCGCGCGCAGATCTTCTCCAGCGACGCCGTGCAGTCGAGCGGGGGCGTGTACTGGATGTTCTACGAGGGCGCATGTTTCGAGGAGGCGACCGCGCCGGCCGGGCTGCCGGGCCTGGAGGCTGGCGCGCCCGCGGAGGGGCTGCGGTGCGCCGCCCGCTGACTGCTGGCGCCTGGTCCGCCTGCGCTCGCAGCCCTCCTGTACACGCCACCTCCTGCGGCGCTGTACAAGCCCAACGACGGGCATGCAGCGGCTATGTCTGAGAGGGCGCGACTCTTGAGAGGCCCTCGCTGCCCAGGCTGCCGGGGCTCCCGGCCGGCTCGCCTGCAAGGAGGCCGCCCTGCGGTGAGGCTGGATGACCGGGCTGGTTGACGATGTTGCGGACCTGCTGAAGGGCGGCGCGGACCCTGAGCGGCGTGCCTGGGGGCCAGGGCGCGCGTGGGCCTGGCCATGAGCCAGGACGGGCGCAACTGGGCGCGCATCGAGGCGGAGCACCACACGGGCGCCGTGCTGGACGCGGGCGAGCCGGGCGAGTGGGACGCCGCGTTCGTCGGCGCGCCACAGGTGATGCGGCCCGGCACATGCCCCGCTTCTCGTTCTCTCAGATTCCAGCACGCCCGGCGAGCCGGCCTGACACTGCGGCCGGGGTGGCGGCCTGCTGCCGCCGCGCGCCCCACCTCTGCACCGCACAGCGTGCCTGGCGAGCCCAGCGTGCTCAGAGTGAGCATGCGGGGCGAGCTGGGCGGACCGGTTGCCTGATGTCTGTTGCGCCACCCAGACGCCTCCGTCGCCGACAGGCGCGGGGCACCGACATGCGTCCGCGCCCATGCTGCACAGGTCGTGGCGGTGGGGCCGCGCGACATGCGCATGTACTACCACTCCTTCGACGCGGCGGCCGGGCGGTGGACGGTCGGCGTGGCCACCTCCGCGGACGGCTTCAAGTGGGCCAAGCGCGGGCCGGTGTTCGCAGGCGGCGGCGACGGCGCCGCGTTCGACGCGCGCGGCGCGGCCGCGCGGCACGTCGTGCGCGACTTCAGCTCGCGGCGGTGCGCGGGCCGTGCGCACAACGCGCGCCACGGACCTGCTGTCCCCGTGAGCGCTGCTGCAAGGCGGCTTTCTGCTCAGCTGAGCGTCGGGCCCGGCCTGGAGCGGGACGCGCCAGTAAGCAAGAGGCGTCGTCCGGCGCAGGTACGTGATGTTCTATGAGGCGGTCGCCGAGGATGGCGCGCGCTCCATCGGCGCGGCCGTCTCGCGCGACGGCCTGCGCGGCTGGGCGCGCCTGCCGGCGCCCGTGCTGGCCGCGGGCGCGCCCGGCGCCTGGGATGCGGGCGGCGTCGGGGCGCCCTGCGCGGTGCCCATGGCCGGTGCGCGGCCCGCGCGCGCTATGGCCTGCGCCCCGACAGGCGGCGCGTGCATAGCTGCAGATTGCGCTGTGCTCCGGCGCAACAGGGCGCTGCGGCGCTCGGCACTGCTCTTGGCCGGCTCCTGAAGGTAAGGATACCGAGCGTGGTTGCTCTCTCAGCAGACCCGGGGCGGGTGCCCGCGCGCAGACGGGCGCTGGCGGCTTTACTACTCCGGGCGGCCTGCGGCGCGCTCCGGGGAGCGTGGGCAGCCCGGGCGCCCGTGGCGGGGCGTGGGCGTCGCGCTCACAGACAGCGCGTCCAGCGCGGCGCTGGAGGGCGTGCGTCTGGGCTTCTGCAGGCGGCCCAGCGACTAGGAGCCCGGCAGGGCACTGCGGGCGCGCGCGGGCGGCCGTGGGCGGGCTCGCAGGCGGCCGACCACGGGCGGCCGAGCGCGCGGACGGCCCATGGTGGGGCTGCATAGTGGCGAGTCCCACGTTGCGAGCGACTGCGCGCGTGTGCTGATGCATGGAGCTCTGGTGCATGCACGTCAAATGGATGCTCTGCGGCGCGCTGAGAGCATGAGCTGCATGTGTGTTCTGTCTCAGCTGCTGTAAGTGAGCCCTCTGTGCAGCAAGCCTGGCCCAGTACCATACCTGTCGGACATGTGAATCAAAGAGGCCACTGCAGTTAGGCCTCTTTGACACAGCTGTGAAGGAATGCCGGAGATGTACCAATCACATGCCTATACACTTCCAGGGCCACTCTTGTGTTCACAAATAAAGCAGGCGCTCCAACAGCAGGTGGACACCACTAGGCAGTCGCAGCTTGCAGTGATGAGCGCCACTGCAGAGGCGGCCGGCAAAACGGCCAGGAAAACGCCCGAAAAGGGCAAAGCCGGCCGGGCAGTCCCTGGCGATGGGGAAGAGGGACCTCAGCCGCGCCTTGTGCCCATCGTCGTGCCTGTGGACTCTGAGGTGCTCGACATGATTGTCACGCCCGCATACATAGAGCCAGACGCCGCCAGACCACCGTGCGCCCAGCCCGCATAGTCAAGCTGCAAGCACACTGTGCCAAAGCCTTTTGGCATGACTGGTCGTAGCGCGAGCTGAAGGGCTGCCCTGCAGGTTCAACCCCGGCCCCGGCTTCGAGCGCGTGGTTGCGCCGGCCGCGCTGGACTGCTCGGAGCTCGACCCCGCCACGCATGAGCTGTGGCTGCTGCAGATGCCCTTTAGTGTGCGGCCCCTGCTCAGAGGCAAGGGTTCGTCGCAAGGTGTCATGCTGCATGCCTCGGCACAGCTGCTGCAGCGTGGCACGCTGTGCCCTTGCCGAGCCCGCCAGGCCGATGGCCAACACACCGCCATCACGGTGCAGTAAGCAGCCGTGGCTGAGAGCCCTGCTGAGGTCGACATGAGTCTTGGCGCTTGCGAGCGGTGCACCGCTCTACCAGGCCGCCGGGGCTGAGCCGCCCTGTGTGGTGCGCAGTGGGATTACGACCGCTTCCACGAGTGGGACCTTGAGCCACAGGGCGCGGACGGCGAGGACGGCGACGTGCTGGGCCGCTGCACCGACGAGTACGGTGCGAGCGCGGCCTGCGCACCGCCCTCACCTGCTCTCCTGACCTCCTCCCATGCTCTGTGGCGTTGCTGTCACGGTGCTGTCAAGCCTGCGGACCGCGCAGCTGACCGCGCTCTCTAGAGATATCAGAGTGCTTGGTGGTGAGCGGGGCCCGCCGGCGCCGTGGCCGGCCCTGCGCGAAGCCCTGCGCCGCGCCGGGCGCGCAGGACTGCGGTACCGCATCGTGCAGGAAGCGCCCGAGCTCGCGCGCAAGCACTTTGCCGTCAGCGCCGGCCGCCCGGCCGCCGCGGTGGCGCGGCGCGTGACGCTGGTCGCCGAGGAGGCCTTCGAGGCGGCAGCCGCCGCTAGCACCGACGGCGCGGTCATGCACAGCACCGGCGGCGAGGCCATTGCGGCGCTCGCGGCCGACGCCGGCGTGAGCGAAGCGGAGGTGCTGGCCGCGGCGCGCGAGCGCGCGTTCGGCCCCGTGCTGCACGACCCGGCGACGGGCGCGCCCATCAGCACCGTGTCGCCTGCGCTGCGGGAGGCGGGCACCGGCGCGCCGGCCGCCGCGGCGCCGAGCTCGCGGGCGGGCTCGGCCGTGAAAGAGAGGAGGAAAAAAAAGAAGAGGAGAGACTCGGACGGCGGCGCAGCTGGCGGCGAGCCGGGCGGCGCACCGGAGGTAAGGCTGGAGCAGGGCGCGGGGAGCCCGACGCAGGGCAGGGGAAAGAAGCAGAAGAAGAGGGTGTGCAGCGACAGCTAGGGCGCCCCTAGGTTGCGCTGCCTCACCCGAGACCACTGGTCAGGGCGATGTGGAGGAGCGTGCTGCTGCCATGGGCGCCACACTGAGCTCTGCCGCATGCTGAGAGTCCGCAGTGTAGTTATCAAAGTTTTGTGGCGAGCAAGCGCTGCGCGCATCTCATTTACATGTAAGATGCGCCCTGCAGCATGAAGGCGACAGAGCATGTGCAGTGCGCAGCTTACATAGCCAGTGTTCAACGCATCATCGACTGTGCCTCGCATCACTGACTGAGCTTATTCGCAGTGCATGCACACCAGCCTCGCGTCCATGTCACGCAGATTCAAGGCATGCAAACGGGCCACGCAGCAGACGTCATCTAGCGCCCGCATGTTTGGACTCATAAGTTTCAGAGGGCAGATGCGGGCACGGTCTCACACAGAGTATGCCGCACGCACATCAAACCCAAGCAGCTGCTCGGAGCCTGATGGCATGGACATGGCAACTGGTGCAGCATTCCTCAGTGCTGGATCACAGGCAGATGCAATGCAGCCAATGCCAGACAACTCGAAAAATGCCCAGCGAGCTCGAGTGCTGGCATTCAAAATTGTTGTAAAGTCATTGACCTCAAAAAGTCTGAAAACCCGTAAGTCCTGGCAGATGCACTTGAGGTGCACTCAAAAATTCCGTACCGCAAAACCATGGTGCTCGATCTGGCTCAACAGCCACTCGGCACCTTAACAACGGCACTCCTGGCACAAAGGCTATCGCCTTGTGACACCAGGTCTGGAGGCGTATGCCCTGTCTGCACGACGCTGGGACGGGTGGCACCTATCCGGTCATGTGCATGGATCCCAGACTGGACCCATAGCAATGACTGTCGTGCATATAGTTCCCAGAGTCGGCAGCATGCACACGCACCCCAAGACTTCCTGCTGTAGCCCGCCAGTCATGCATCTAGGCTACCCTGAGCTGCAAATGCCAGCCCGTCAAAAGTAGAGCCCTGTGATGCATAGCGCATGAAGTCAACTCACCCCACTACCTACCCGGCACTCCAAGCTTAACACCCCTGTTGCAACACACTCCCAGTCCAGCTGCCACCTCTGTGGCTGATTTCTGCGTGTTTTATACATCTCAGTCACTTGCCTCGCATGTTCCCCTCAACATCACGGCGCTACATGCGGCCGTAAGAAAGAGGGCAGTGAAGTATGCGCTGACGAATTCTGCAGTCTACCTGTGCGGCCAAAAAGCATGGCCTTGCTGTACTGCTTGCTGTACTGCTTGCGCGATACCATGCCCCGCGGCCTGAGCAGGGACATGTGCCTTATGTATGAACGCTGGGTGCAGCGTAAGTGCTCGAGGAAAGGTTGAGCGGCACCCTGGTCCCCTCCATTGGTGAGGGGACCAGATGTGAAGCGCCCTCGAGTCATCGGTTTGCTGTGTCGGCCGCGCTAAGCGCGCTCCTAAGCGGCCCACGGGTTGAGGTCCAGACTGCGCCGGTTGTCGCGGCCTGTGCCGTCCCGGGAGTAGTACAGCTTGCGCAGCCAGCGCACGATGTCCTCGAACGGCGGCCGGTTGGCGGAGTTCTCGTCCTGTGGCCAGGGCGCGGCAGCGTGAGCATCCCCCCACCACTGTCCAAGCAGGAGGCGCCCAGCGCGTAGGGAAATGTAGCGGATGCGTGTGCAGGGCGGGGCGCTGCTCCGGATCAAAGCATGCAGGGCGTTGCTAGTGATCTGAGAACAGCGTGTGGGTGTGCGCCTCTTCTCAGGGTTGCGCAGCAGCGGGGCGCGGGGGCAGGCGCGGCAGCGCACCCAGCAGGCGAGCAGCAGGTCGCGGAAGCCCTGCGGCATGCAGTCCGGGACGGCAGGCCGCTTGCCCTGTATCACCCTGAAGAAGACCTGCGCGCGCCCGCGCCCGCTCAGCGCATGTTAGCAGGTTGGTAAACAGGTGCAGTCGGCTGATACATGGATGCAATTCACCATTCATTCGTGTGTGTGGCAGAAATTCCTAACCTGCGTGCCTCGTGGGCTCTACCTGCTCGCATGCCCTGCTGGCAGTGCGCCACACACTGCCTCGCTTATGCTCATGCAGGGCCTGCTGTGTCAGCGGGGTCTGCGGCGCGCGCGCGCGCGCGCGCCTGGCTGCTGCTCATGCCGCGGTAGACCATGTCGCCGGCGAACAGCTCCACCATAATGATGGCGAAGGAGTATACGTCCACGGCTTTGGTCATGCGGCCGTCCTTGAGCATCTCGGCCGGCATGTAGGCGACCGTGCCGTACGAGTTGGTGGATACGTGCGTGGAGTTGGTCTCGAGCACGCGGCTGAGCCCAAAGTCGCCCACCTGCGCATCACTTTGCGCCTCAGCTCCTGCAACGCATGCCGGGGCCATGTTTGGGAGCCTCGACGTGTGTACATGCGCTCAGCAGGAACACGGCAGAGTGCGGTGACATGTCCGCAGCAGCAACCCACGCCCCAGTGCCCCGCATCCCTTCAGGCAGGGGCTGTGTGCCGAGCGCGCCTTGCATATGAATCCGCGCGGGTCGTCGTGGATGGACGTGGACTTGAGCAGGACGTTGCCGCCCTTGAGATCTGCGCACCACGCGCTGCTGAGCTGCATGCGAAGCGCCTGCTTGCATGCGCAAGCAACAAGGGGGTTGCAGCTCGACAGAGTGTACGCAGACAGAGCGAGGTGGTGCATGCAGTGCCAGCGCGCACCCGCATGCAGCACGCCCAGGGAGTGCAGGTAGTCCATGCCGTTGGCGATGTCGATCAGGCAGCGACAGACGGTGACCTGCGCGGCCCCCGCAGCGCTCGCATCGGGCGGGCCGCTCCTGAGTGCCCTCAAACTTAATCGGGCAGGCGACAAGCAAGCGACGCCCGCCCAGCAAGCACCCGCGCCCGCGCTCACGAGCGGGCGGTGCTCCAGGGCGCGCGAGGCGCGCACCATGTTGGGCGTGCCGTCCGGGTTCTTAAAGCGGCCCGCTGAGATTGCACGGTCCAGGTTGCCTGCGCACGTGCACGCCAGGCCCGTCAGCGGCACGTGCAATGGCCCTGCTTGGGAGCAGCTTACATGCACTCCCGAGGCTGGGGCTCTTATATACTTTCACCGGACAAGCGTATCTGACCGCAAGGCAGGCTCTCCAGGCACGAGTTAAAAGCCGCTCCTCACAGGAGGGCGGCGATCTCGTGCGCTCCCTCAGGCGCACCGCGGTCGCAGAACTCGCTGAGCATCAGCGTCTCCTGCGCGTCCTCGAAGCAGGCCTCGGGGCCGTGCTCGCTGTGGGGTGCGTGGCCGGGTTCGTCGCGCGGCGCCTGGTTGGCGCCGCGGCTGCTGGGCGAGAGCGCCTCGCCATGCGCGTTGCGCCGCAGCACCTTGTACGTGCTCAGCTGCGCGCCCCGCCGCCGCTCGCCAGTCAGGTGTCCGCCCTTGTGTGCATATTCTTGGGTGCATATATCCTGTATTGGTTTCCTGAGACAGGGGCTGCTATGGAGGTGCACGAGGCCGCTGCGGCGTCTGCGGGCAGGGCGGCCGCGGGCGCCGCACCACGTTGGGGTGCTGGATGTTGGCGGACAGCACCGACTCGCGCAGGCCCTCCAGCCTGCTGGCCACGTCCTCGTTGTGTTCGATGACCTTGACCGCGACCAGCGCACCCTTCCAGCGCCCCTTGTACACCTTGCCGAAGCTGCCTGCCGCGCGGCAGCTCTGCCGTCAGCGCCGCGCACGGCCAGCTCTGCTCCTCTGCGCCTCCCGCGGCGCCTGCCGCAGCGCCTGCCGGGCGGGACCGCATGCTGGGAGGCCGGCAGGGCAGCGCGCTGGCCAGGCGCGCAGTAACATGACGCGCTGAAAAGCTCACAAGACCGGGCTTGGCTCGCCAACAAGGGCGGCTGTTGGGGCGCACCGCGCCCGAGCAGCGCGCCCAGCTCCAGCGAGCCCACGCCATTGTAGGACGAGCGCATGCGCAGCACGTTGGGCAGGCTCTGCAGCGCGTCCTGGCATGCGTCGCCGCCCGCGCTGTTGGGCGTGTTCCAGAGGCTGTGCGCGCCCGTGCCGCCGCGCGGCGGCATCGGCGGCAGCGAAGACGACGCCGGCGGCGGCGTGCTGTGCGGCGACGGTGCAGCGGACGGCAGGTTGGAGCCCGGATACAAGCTCGCAGAGGAAGCGCTTGTCGCAAACAGGCCGCTGGCGCGCCAGGCCTGCGCGCCGTGCGCGGGCGCCTGCGGGCTGCCGCTGCCGCTACAGCCCGCACGGGCCGGGCGGGCGCCGGGCGCCATGTCGGCGCCCACGCTGACCGGCGCCGCCGTCCGGCCGCCGGGCGCCGCCTCGATCGTCAGCGTCGGCGTCGTCGGCGGCGAGGCGCCCGGCGTGGCCAAAACTACCGCCTTGGTCTCAACTGCGGGGTCTAAGGTGGCGCCCTGCGCGCGGCGGTGCGCACAGTCAGATGCCGTCTGGCCCCGGGCGCCCTGGGCTGCGTGCGGGGCACCGCGGAGCTCGCGCAGCACGCTCGAGGGGGCCAGAGGCACGCCTGTGCAGGGGCCTTGACATCCGCATCTCGCGCAGTTGCGGTCGGCGCAGGGCCGTGCGCGCGCGGCTGCAGGTAAAGCACGGCCGCGGCTGCGCCCGCGGCGCCCAGCACTCCAGCGCCCACACCAACGCCGAGAAGAATCCACGACGAAGTTTGAGCTTGCGAACCGCAGGTCGACATGATCGGCTGCGTCGCCGAGCACAACGTCACGGCTGGCAGTGTTACCGAGCGCGTCTCCGAAGCGCTCCAGGAAACTTTGCACTCCCTCAAAAGCAGGTGCGGCGCCTCGGGGCCCGACAGTACCCAGTGGTCGTTAGGCACTTGCACAAGTTCGGATAAATTCCTTGGCTTGGCTTACGTACAAACATGGAGTGGAGGCTGGGAGCCGCCTGCATACCCGCACGCCTGCCGGCACTGGCACCGCTGGCTGTTGAGCAGCTCGCTCACAAGCGCAAGGAGACGTAAAGAGTCACTCAGCCATGACAGCGCTGCAGCTGGCACAAAAGGTTCGTAGTGCAAAGCTGCGCTACGCCGAGGTGGTAAGCGGGCGTGTGCCGATCAGCCGACGTTTTTGGCGGGGAGCTACACGAACGGAGTTGAACTGTGTAGCTATCCACTTGGAGTTCCCTGGATCTTCTATTACATCTTCTGGCCGCAAAACATTAGAAGCTCACGATTTGCTGCAACAGCAAGAGCTTCTGATGACGCAGCCTTCGCGATTGAGTTCAAATGTTAGTTACAACCCTGTTTACCATTACCCGTGCCTCTGCACCAGTTGCACCTGTTGCACCAGCATGCACCAAAAAATTTGGCACACTGGGTGACAAATGTCTACCTTGTCCTTGCAGCGGAGCCTGTTGCGTCAAAGGCGGCTGAGGGTGCAGCACCTGGCGTTCGGACCTGGGCCTCAGCAGCCAGCACGAAGCCCCAGTTACACACCCAGCACTTGGTTGGCCCCCGCACCCGCTCCCCGGTGGTTTGCAGCATGCAGCGCTGGCCCGCCGGCCGCACAACTTCCGCCGCCTCGGGCCCCAACCAGCCACCCAACCCACCAGCTCAGGCTCACACGCTCCTCTCCACACCCGTCGTCATTTATATGCAGCACAGGCGGCCAGGCCTCTACGGCTGGTCAACCACCACCAGGCGCGCACGGCCGCCGACCTGAAGCGCCCGTACGCCGCCCCGGAGACACGGCCCTGGCCCACTCGCGCGGCGGTGCGCTCGCTACCAGTCCGCCGCAGCAGCGGTGGCCAGCTTTTCGCGGCGGTGGTAGCCGGTGTGCAGCAGGCGGCGCGCGGCCGCCGACCCGGGCGGCCCGCCGACCCACCCCGCGTACAGCGCGCGCGCAGTCGGGCCGTCGCCGGGCTCGCGCCGCTCCACCTGCGCCCGGCTCACGCATGGGCGTCAGTGCCCGCCATGCCCGCAGCCCGCACGGCCTAGCGGCCGCGCCCGCCGGGCCCCCGGCGGCGAGCGCGCCGCAGCGGCGCACGCCACGACCGCTGTTGTGCACATTGGGCATGCAAGGACCCGATGCGCCCCCGCGATGCCCCTGCAATCAGGGTTAGGGTAGGGTAGGGCAGCACACGCGCGCACCTGCGGGTCGTGGTACACCTGGTCCAGTTGGTCCAGCAGCTGCGCCGCGCTCTGGCCGGGCACGGGCGGCAGCTGCCCGCCGCCGTTCAGGCAGGCGCCCGGGCAGGCCATGACCTCCACGTAGTCATACTCGCACGCGCGCCGCTTGATCTTGCGCACCTGCGCGGCGCGCGCGGCGGGCGTCGACACAGTCACTGCGCAGAGCAGCATAGTGATGACAAACACCGCTTCCAAGGCTGTGCACTCCCGGCCCGGCGGCGGCGGCAGGCGCGGCGCCGCTTGACCGGCAGGCTTCGTTGGACCGCGCCCTGTGAGGCAGCATCACGCGGCTGGTGGGGCAACGCAAGGAGGCCGCGCGCCAGCGTCTGGATGTTGCGGAAGCCGTAGGCGGCCGCGAAGCGCAGCGCCGGGCGGCCGTCGACCTCCAGCGCGACCTCGCGCAGGTCGGCGTTGCGCAGCGCGCGCAGCGGCAGCGGCCCCGGCGGCACGTCCGCGCCGAACAGCTCGCGCGCAGCCGCGCGGAACACATACTCCAGGTAGCCGCCTGCGCGGGCGGCCATAGAATAAAGTAGGGTTAGTATGGAACATGTGCTCCAGGTACGTGCTGAGCCGGCCTCGACAGCATGCATCCCAACACCGAGCCTGCAGATCTTGCGTGCTCATGCAGGGAGTGTCATCTCGACATATAGCCAAACAGCCCAGACACGCGGCTCAGATGCCCTGCGCTGCCAGCTTGTCCTCTTCAGGCAGGCTGGCCAATGCCCACCCTGCATGGGCTTTTCGCACACGCATACATCTATACACAGGACGCGCTCGGGCGCCGCAATCGACCGTCCGTTCAACACACGCAAGAAGCCCTGAAGCTGCTGCATGCGGAGGGCTTGCAGGCGCACCAGCGCTCCCCGGGTACCCATAGATGCGGCCGCTGTCGTCGGGCGCGGCATCCGACAGGCGGTCGAGCGGCACGCCCGGCAGCGCGCGCAGCGCCACGCCCCGCTCGTCCAGCAGCCGCTGCACCTCGCCCGTCGTTAGCACTGTGTCCGTCTCCGGCACGCTCGTGCCTGCGCGCCAGCATCAAAGCTTAGGCAGCTCAGGCACCAGGCGCATTATAAATGCACACATTAAAAAGGCACACCCTGCCAGGCTTCCCCGTCGACAGCCACCTCGACCCAGCATCACCCTTTCAGTCCGTGCGCGCATGCACAGCCGCCAACGCCTGCTGGCATGGCCGCCCACGCGTGATGCTGCGCCTCCGAAACAAAAGCGTGGCAGCAGACGCAGACCGCCTCGCTCGAGGCGGGCGGCCGGGCCGTGCCTGGCACGTCAAAGTCGGGGCGCGAGGCCTCCAGCTTCTTGTCGTAGCAGGGCATGATGGCCACGTGGTAGACGGCGCCCGGGTCGCGCCCGAGCCGCTCCGCCAGGTGGCGCTTCACTATCGTGCCCATCACCGCCTGCGCGGAGCACGCTTCGGCGGCGTCGGGTTTTCCTGCGCGCTGCTACATGCGCAGTGCTAGCCAAGGCGCGTTCCCTGTCGTCTTTTCAGATGTGCGTCGCGCTTGTGCGCGGATGCCACGCCCTAATCAACTCACAACATGATAAGAACATGCGTGCCAAGGAGAGCGCATCTCGCGTGACATCACTCTAAATCCTTTAATACACACTACCTCTGTGGCCGGTTACTAGTCGGTCTGTCATGCATGTGTGCCTGCGTGTACAAGTGGGCGCCAAAGCCAGGCTGCAAGCCGCTCGTGGTCCCAGGTGGCCGCAGCGCGCAGAGCGCAGGAAGCCGTGCCACTTGCGCGCCTGCGGGCTCTTGGCGGTGCTGATGTGCGGCAGCGCATACTCGCCGTGCGTCTTCTCGGCGTAGCACACCCAGCCGGGGCACGCCGATGCCAGCATCGGCAGCGGGCCCCGATGCGCGCCGCCGCCAGCGCCCTCACGGCCTTCGCACCCTGCCTCGCGCAGCGCGCCCAACGGCGACGAGCCGTGCAGCACGCCGTCCGGCTCAGCCCCAGCCCGCCCGCTCGTGGCGGCAGGCTTCTCCGCGGGGTCGGCACAAGCGGCTGCGCTCGCCGCGGGCGCGACCCCGTTTGCGTACACTGCGTGCGCCTCGCGCGCGCCCGCCGGCTGGCCCGGTGGCGCACCACCTGCGCGTGGTGCGGGCGGCCCGCCCGTGTGGTCGGCCGCGCGGCCAGGCCTGCCGACCGCTCCTGTGCCAGCTGCGCCCGCATGGGCGCCGCCCCAGCCGTTTGCAGCGGCGCTTTCCGGCCCCGCGGCGGCGGCCGCCCCCGCACGAGCACCGCCGCAGCCGCACACGGATGCATCACCCCATACCGCGGCGGCCGCGCAGCGTGCGGCACCGGGGGCTCTGCACGGCGCTGCCGCTCCGCCCGGGCTGCTTGCCCGCGCCTGCCCGGAGGCCACCGACACCACGCCGGGCCGGCCCGAGGGCCCAGCAGCCGCGCCGCTGGCCGCCCGCCCCGCCCCGGCGGCGCCCGGCGCCGCGCCGCGCGCGGCGCGGAAGCGCTGCACAAACTCGGCGGCGGCCTCCAGCAGCGCCAGGTCGCGCCCGGCGGCCGCGTCCAGCACCGCGGCCGCGCCCAGCGACTTCAGGAACGCCGCCAGGCGCGCCTGCGCGTCCGCTGGGCCCAGGCCGTGCGCGGCGGCGAGCGCGGCGCGCGACTGCGGTGACAGCGTGAACACGACCGTGATGCGCTTGTCCGCCAGCTTGGCGAGCACCTCGCCCGCCGACTGCTGCTCCAGGAGCACGGCCTCCGCGGACGTCACGCAGCCGGAGCAGGCCAGGCAGTCGTGCAGCGTGACCTTGAGCGGCCCGCCGGGGCCGGCCTCCTGCGTCTGCGAGAAGCCGCCGCCGGGCGGCGGCGGGGGCGCCGCTGCGCGCTGCTGCAGCTGCACGCTCCCCGCCTGTCGGTGTGCCGCGGCGGGCAGGTAAGCGCGTCTGCGTCTAGAAGCATGTTTAGTCGCTTGTATGCAGCGCTTGTGAAACACGTACTGTACTCTGCACAGGGGGAGCATGGTCTCGTAAAAACATCCACAGTGGAGAGGGACGCGTGAAGGCAGGCGCTTGGCTTGATACGTGTCTGCATACCTGCCTGCCTAAGCGCACCGTCAAAGCGTCGTCACTAGGCAGCTCGTCCAGTTTCGCGCCGTTGAGCGTCACCACGCAAGCCTGAGCGGGCGCGATGAAGTCGTTCATGTCAGCCAACTTCATGGCTCCTGAGAACTGCGCCATCGCGCCACCCGCTGCCTATGTGGAGGAACACCAAGGGCGATTCTCCGTTTAAGCGCCTGTAGCGTCTAGTTCGCCAAATCGTCTTCTGAAGGATTCTTCTGCATGTTCACCTCTATCACTGCAATGCTTTTTTCATCTTAGGAGCTTCCAGCGGTCACATCAATACATGACACACGTGGTGCACCTGACAGTCAACACTCAATCATCACCGACCCTTATACTGTGTTGACGCTCGTTAGCCCACGCACCGCCACACCCAAGCCCTGACAAACAGACTGCAGTTAACTTCCCGACTACATGCAGCAGTCACATGCGCTGCAGTGCTCCTACGCCAAAACTGTACATCCCGACCAGCGGAAAAGTCGTCATATAACACCTACTCCAACCAGCGGCGTTTGAAAAGCATCTGGCAAAAGTCCACCACGGCACAGCATGGGATAGACCACATATGGTGGCTGCCCAGCTCTACGCCTAGCCCTGCACAATGGACGCAAACCCGCCTCCCCTGCCTGCCCTACCACACTGCTGCGCCGCGTCGCACAATGTACCCAATGCAGTTCCTGTCTACACCTCCCTATCTACGCATCACACCTAACCTAATTTATGCGCACACGACCCCAAAGCCGCCCGCCACGCGCACCGGCTAAGCGGAGCGCAGGGCGTCGGCCATGGCCTCCGCCAGGTACCCGCAAGTGGCCTGGTTGAGGCCGGCCATGGAGATGCGGCCGTCCAGCGTCATGTACACGTGCCACTTGGCCGTCATGTGCTCCACTTGGGGCTGCGCATCGCGCAGGCATGCCGCCGCTCAGCAGGAAGGCCTCATCGCTAAAGCAGCTAACGATTAGTAACATGCAAACAGAGCCAGGAGTGGCAGGAGTCAGCAGCTGCTGCACCGTCTAAGTGCTAAGCGCACCACATGCAGTGTAGACCGCTGATGCGAAACAACCACGATGGCACACCTGAAAGCCCGCTGCCAGCCAGACCACCGCGCATGCACAGCAGCTCTGAGGCCCACCATCGCACCAATCATGAGGCCGCCACCAGGCGTCACTGAGGCACGCCAGTAGCGATGTGTGGTGCGCGCGGGAGAGCACTGGGCAGTTAGCCGGCAGGGCCGCTGCGCGCCTTGGTGAGGCCCGTGTAGCTGAACATGCCGATCTGCTCGACGATGTGGTTCCATCGGCCCGGCGCGCCGACGCGCTGCAGCTCCTCGAACAGTCGCTTGCGCATGCCATTGATGCGGTCCGCCATGCCCTTGAGCTCGGTCTGCGCGCACGGGGGGCGCACGCTGAGCGCGGTCGGGCGCATTGGCGCAGAGCACTGCCGCGTCGGTGGCGTGCAGCACGCAGCCTTGCACAGGCTTCTTGGCTTCGCGGAGCTTCGTGGCACCAGTCAACCTTGCCAGCGCACAGGCAACAGCCCACCAAAGCACTGAGCAGCGCGGCAGGGATATAGAACGAGCGCGGGGGCCGCAGCGCGGGGCGCCGCGGCGCACCCGCCACAGCGCGTACAGCTCGGGGTCCTGCAGCACAGTGACCACGATGGCGGCGCCGTGCCGTGGCGGGTTGGAGAACATAGGCCGAATCACCTGACCCCGCGCCATGCCCTCGCCGTCAGTCCACCCACCACGGACTCTCGTGTTTCTGCCTCAAGACATAAATAGCGGGCAGACAGTGCGCAGACGGCACGTCGCACTCCCTGCGCCAGAGGAGTTTCGGGCATAGGTTTGGGCGACATCAGAGATAGCACGCAGCGACCTGCCTGGGCGGCCTTGGCAGAAAAAGCACATGCATGGGGCATTTCCATGCGGACCCCGCGCCCGCGCCAGCCCCGCCACGCACGGGCGCAGCGCGGCGCACCAGCTTCAGCTGGCTCTCCACGCGCTTGGCGATGGCCGCGTCGCGCGCGACGACCGTCAGCGCGCCGACGCGCTCGCCGTACAGCCCCTGCGCAGCCGCGGCGGATCGCGGTGTCGGCCGGCGCGCGCAGCCGAGGCCAGATACTTTTGCTGCTGCATACGTCTGCGGCGACAAGCGTCATGCATCCGACCCAAGCAACCATCAGCACTATCAGTGCCGGGTTGCCGCGATCAGCGCGCCAGGACGCCCACCGGGCTCGCTCGCGAGGCATGAGCTCACGAAGGGGCAGGAGATCCCAGCGCCTAAACAAGCACCGCGAGCACTCCCGAGGGAGACCCTGGGAGCATTCGCCTGTTCCCGAGACCGAGGGAGGCCCTGGGAGCATCCGCCTGCCGTGCCGTCGTGACAGGAAAAACAAATACGCCGCAGCGCGGGCGGCACCATGTTCTTGGCGTAGCTCTGCGCGAGCAGCATCTCCATGCCGGCGCCGGCGAACATGCGGATGGCGGTCGCGTCGCGCTCCAGGTCGCCGCTGGCAAAGCCCTGGTAGGCGGAGTCGAAGAAGGGCAGGAAGCGCTTCTCCTGGGCGACGGCGAGGATGCCGCGCCACTGCTCCGGCGAGGGGTCCACGCCTGGCGCGGGGGCGGGGCGCTTGGGCGCGCGGTTGCTTGAGCTGGCGCGTGTGCACAACGCTGGAGCAAAGAGCTCAGTGAAGACGTGCGCGACCTGCGAGCTCGCCAGCGGCCCGTGTTCCACGCACGTGGGAGTGCGGCTTACAAAGTTCGTGCTGCATGCACCCACACAAACAGAGTAGGAGTGCCGCTTACTGTGCGCATGCACCATGACATCAGTATGGAGCAGTGGTCGAGATGCCGCAGGATGAAGGCATGCAGCAGGCTTGGTAAAGCCCAGCTGCACGTCGAGGCTCACCGGTGGGGTTGTGAGCACAGGCATGCATCAGCAGGATTGACCCCTCCGGCGCCTTGCGCAGGTCCTCCAGCATACCCTGAGCCGCGCCCGATGCTCAGCAACATATATGCACCATGTGCTGGCAGGATGATATTGCAAAGACAAGGCTATGGGCCAGGCAACTCGCAACATAAGCAAGGCGGTGCGCCAGCCAAAAACACGCAGTCACAGCTTGCTGCCAGCCACACGCGCTCAATGCGTTCAGATGGATTCGCATAGCCAACTCCGGGACACACCTCGTAGTCCAGCCCCCGCGTGGACGGCTTGAAGTAGCGATACGCGCGCACGTCGGACACGCCCGCCAGCGGGAAGATCTTGTTGTGGCTGGGCCACGTCGGGGACGGCAGCAGCACGGTCTTCACCGGGTAGTTGCGCGCCAGAAACTCAGCACCCACCTACGCATGGAAGCGTGCGCGTCACGCGCCGGATAGGAGGGCAGTGCACAACCCATCTGGCGGCCACATTACTGTAACATGTCGCATGCATGTCTGTTGCAAGCCTTCCTCTACTACTGGCACCCAGCCCTGCATGTCGGCTCGGCACTGCTTCTGAATCAGACAGCAGGATGCCGATGATTCAACCGGTGAGCTGCAACTCCTCTGGCAAGCTAGCACGGCACCGGATAGGCGCCAGCAGCGCAAACTCAGGAGAGGGTCCTGCAAAGCCTGTGGCTGGACTACCAAGCCCGCACAGGCACGCTGCCGCTTGTCAGCCGCTGCTCAGCCCTAGCAGCCACTTGCAACACAGCAGCGCCGGTGGAGGCCCTGGCGCGCCCGCAGGGAGCCGGTGCCGGACAGGGCCTGCACGGTCGCGTTGCGCCCCTCACGGACCACCGCGCTGTCGTCCCCAAAGGCCAGGCGCGCGCTCAGCGCGTTGAACTCCGGGATGCCCGTGATGCCCAGGTACTCGTGGTCCGGCTTGGACACCACGATCTGCTCCGCCCTGCGCACGGCCTCCAGCACCAGCGGCTTCCCGTCCTGCGCAGTCCAGGGCCGCCCTCAGACCACGGTGCAGTCGCAGGCACTTTCCTCCTTTTACACACACGTGGCACACGCGCTGCGTTACAGGAGCAACCTTGTGACACACTCACGCAAACCTCTTCCAGGCCATCAGCCGCGGCTGTGGGGAGTTCACGCTTCTCACGCTGCTCCATTCTGAGCAGTGCCAACACGCTGCCCAGGGAAGACTGGGCCTAGCTCGTGCAAATAATGTGGCCTGCCTCTGTCCGGTAGGCGCCGACGCCTGCAAATAGATAGCATGTGTTATGAGCCGCCCTAACCAGAGCATTGCAGCAGTGCTCTGCACCACAGCTCTGCAACGTGTACAATTCTGCGCACCCAGGTTGAGCTTCTTAGAGTTGGTGCTCTTCTTGTACGCCTCCGCTATGCCCAGGATGGGGTCAGGCGGGCCCTGGGCGCGCCCCGCAGGAGTCAGGCGTTCGCACGCAGTCTAGTCAGCGTGCGCTCACCCACCGGGCTGAATCACGAAGATGAGTGCAAGCATTTTTCTTTAAATCAGGGGTTAGCGAGGGGGAGAGTGCACGAGCACCTGCTTGACATGCTGAAAGAAGCTCTCGCCGCCGGCGGAGGTCATGTTCTGCGCAACAGCACAAGCACCGTTTGCGCTTGCGCGCTCACTCAGGTGGCCAAACAGGGTCTGCAGCCGGCGCGCTTGGGAGTCGTTCATCACAGCGCCGTAAAATGCACCTCTGCGCGCACAGGGGTCAAGCTATAGGGAAGCAAATCGACCAGGACGTGACCTGCTCTTTTACCAGGCGACCTGTGTCACGCCTGTGAGCGGTGTGAGCGGAACCCTCTCTGGCTTGCTGCGACCCTCGCTTTCCCCTTCAGCAACTTGGCGGAGGCCTCACGCTTAAAAAAGCTTTGCCCCACCCCTCTCCCAGACTAGCCTGATACATCGCGTGGAAAGGGGCTCACGCGCGCGCTCCGCAGCAGCGACAGCTCCGGCGGGTAGGGCGCGCTGCGCGTGCCTACCCCACCGATGACCCCAGCGCCGGCGCTCTGAGCGCCGCCGCCCGGGCCAGCAGCCATGGGACAGCGCGCCTAGCCGGGCACGTGATGCCCAGCCTGGACGTGCGCGCACGCGCAGCAGGCAGCCCGCTGATGGCGTCCAGCGCGCTGTCGCCGTCCTCTGAGGGCAGCCTGAGCCAGGCCGAGGAGAAGGTCAGGCTGCGCGTCAGCTATGGCGGCACCTTCGTGCTGGTGCGCCCAAGCGGCCGGCCCGGCATCCTGCCCAGGCCTGGCGGCCCGGCTGCTGCGGTGCGTGAAACGCTGGCCGGCCGGCAGGCCAACGGGCAGTGGAGGCTGGCGGGCGCGGAGAGCTACCTGGAGTCCGTCTCGCCGGCCTGCACGTACGCGGACCTGTGCTGGAGGCTCGGCGAGAAGCACGGCGCGGCGTCCATCCGCTACGTGCTGCCCGGCGAGAAGCTGGATCCCGACTCGCTTATCACTGTCGCCGACGACCAGGACGTGCAGGCGTGCCAGCCGCGCCCGCGCGGCGCCAGTGCGTCGGATTGTAGACCCTTTGGGGGCGCGCTGCGCGCGCCTCGCCTGCTCGCGGCCCCGGCCGGCCGCGCGTCACCGACGCCTGCCGCGCGCGCAGGAGATGTTCGAGGAGTTCTTCCGCGCGCTCAAGGTGCCGGGCACGCCGGTCAAGACATTCCGGCTGCGCGTGGTGCTGTTCCCGGCCGCGGAGGAGCCGATGACGCCTGAGGAGCTGGCGGACGCGCAGCACTTCTTCAGCACCTCCAGGTGCGGCGCCTTGGGGCCCGCACGGCGCGGCGTTTGGGCCGGCTCCCGCGCGCACAAGCGCTCGCTCGGTAGTCGTGCGCGTGGTGGCGCAGGCTGCACGCTGCGTATCAACTCGGGGCAGCGCTGCACTTGCAGCTGGCTGTGGCAGGGGTGCGCGCCGCGCGTGTCCCACGCTCAAAGTGTAAGGTTGCATGTACTGCCTGTGCAGCACCGTGGTGCCGTCCTGCGGCCGTGTCGCCTTTGGCGCAGCGCGGCGTGCGCGCTGGACAGGTGGCTGCACGCTCAGTGCGGCATTAGTAAAATACTCTCTGTACAGCTTCTGTCAGCCACACTTGACCGCCGGGCTGCTGCATCAGCGCATACAGGCTGTCACCGTGCGCCAAGGGTCTTGGCTGCGTCTGCGCTTGGGTTGCGGGGCTTGTGAGGCGCAAGCTGCCTGCTGCAACTAGCGGTGATGGTTGCTGGCAGGCGCTGACGCTGCGTGCTGCGCGCAGCGCGGAGCGGGTGGTGCGCGCGCGCGGCATGGCGAGCCGCGCCTGTGGGCTGGAGGCGCAGGCGTCCTCGTTCGGCTCCAATGCGTCGTCCGCGTCCGCCGGCACCGCGGGGCACGCGCTGGGCCACCGCTTCCCCGGCGCCGTGCACAGCGAGCAGGCCGCGGCCGCCGAGGACGCCGTCAAGGAGATGCATTGGCAGGCGCGCCTGGCCCAGCTCGAGCTGCGGCGCTGTGCAGCGCGGCCCGCCGCACCTGTGGGCGGCGCCAGGGGCCACGCTGACCCGTTGCGCGCGCGCTGCGCAGGAGGCGCAGGCGGCCAAGGTGTCGCTGCGCACGCGCGCCGGCGGCGCGCTGTCGGACTGCAACGACTCGGCGCGCTCGCTCGCGGCGACGCGGCACGGCGTGCAGGGCGTGGAGGGCGCCTGCCGCTTCCTTTACCAGACGCAGGACCCGTGGTGTGCACAGCCGCCGCACGCATCCTCGGGAAGGCAACTCATATCAATTGTCATTGAGTGTGTGTTTAGGACGCTCTAGGTGGCTGCGCGCCATCCGAGTTTGCAGTAAGTACACTGCCACGCGCAGGTATGCGGCGCTCGAGGACGGTGCATCGGCGGCGCTGGCACAGGCGTCACTGGCAGCTCCGGCGGGCACGCCGCGCGGGGACGCACTGCAAGTGGTGGGCAGCGTCGGGGCTGGCGTTGCTGCATTGCCGCGGCCGGGCGCGGCGGGCGTGCTGCCTTCACACATATCCATCTTTGGCGATGGCAGCAAGTTTGGTGGCGGGTTTGGCGGCGGCGGCGGCGGCGAGGGCGGTCAGGCAGCTGCCAGCGGAGGCGAGGCAGGCGGCGGGGGCGGCACGGGTGGCGGCGCAGTCGGGGGCGCGGGCGCGGGTACTGACGGGGGCGGGGTGCGGCTGCCGAGCCACATCTCCGTATTTGGCGAGGGCAGCGGAGGGATGGAGGGTGGCGGCGCTGCGGATGGCCTGGGGCTGGTCAGCCACGCGCTGCAGGGCGTGGAGGCGAGTCCGCGGCTGGGCACGCCGCCGGGTGCGCGCCCTGCGCTCGTCGCTGTGCACGCCGTGCGGGAGGCTGTTGCGTGCGGATACAGCAGCGGTTGGACCGAGCTGATCAGCAGCCATGTGCTGGCGGGCGTGTGGGCAAGCCGGTGGCCCAGCGCGCCCAGCGCGCCGGTGGAGTCTTTCCTCTGGTGTTGCTGTCTGTTACATGCGTGTATGCTGGTTGGTAGGCTGTGGCTGACGGGGCGGAGTGAGCGGCAGCCGGCAAAGCGCAGCTGGGCATCTGTGACCAGCGGACTGCGGGCCTGTCCGTGCTGTGAGTCATGCATGGAACGGGTAGGGTAAGGCCGGGCAGAGACCGCAAATATGTGTATTTCAGGCGCAGAGATCCGCTCTCACTTGCTTGTTGTGTATTGCGAGGGTGTCACCCACTGTGACCGGCCTAAGCTTGGCTTATGCTCCCGGCGGCAGGCACGCCAGCAATGGCGATGTCGCTGGAGCCGGGGGAGCTGCTGCGGGGCGGGTCGGGCTGCCCGCTGACGGACCGCGTGCCGTCCGGCGGCCCTAACCCGCTTTACTGCAACGTACACCGCGTGCCCAAGGCGCGCGGCAGCGCCCAGCCATCCCGGTCGGCGCGCCTGGCACGGGCGTTGAACTGGCAGCACCTGTGTGGTTCACAGCCAGCCGCGCAGCGCCGTTGGAGTACCTGGAGTACCGCCTCACTGGTGCTGTAGGGGGAGATGGCTGGGAACTTTCTTGTCCCTAAAGTCGCGGTGGGGTTGAGGTCAACTTGCGGGGTGCGCAGGATGATGTGAAGGTGCTGGGGCGCATCGGCGAGGGTGCGTTCGGCGAGGTGTCGCTGGCCACGTGCGCCATCTTCGGCAAGGTGGCCGTCAAGTGGCTCAAGGCGCGCGCGCAACCTGGGTGCTGCGTGCTGCGCGCTGTGAAGTTGATCAAGCTCCACCCTTTGTGTTGAGGCTGCTCAGCTGGCGTGCGTGTCAAGCGAGACCACGACCTGCTTATATGTGGGCCGGCGCTTGCCTACAGTCATCTAGAGCAGAGCAGTGCCAGTGAGGCTAAGGTGCTTCCGTGTGAGCCAAAGCAAACAATGCAGCGAGCGCCCTGCTCGCGCGCGCAGCCGGGCAAGGTGGAGCGGCACAGCGCGTCGTTCTGGCGCGAGGCGGACATGCTGGCCAGCCTCAACCACCCCAACGTGCTGCGCTTCTACGGCGTGGTCATCGCCGGCCGCGAGGACCCGGCCGTCATCGGCATCATGACCGAGTTCATGCGCGGCGGCAGCCTCGCGCAGTTCCTGCGCTCGGGCATCCACTTCCTGCCGCTGCGCGAGCGCGCGGAGCTCGCGCTGCACGCCGTCAACGGCCTGGCCTACCTGCACGAGATGAAGATCGTGCACTTTGACCTCAAGCCCGACAACCTGCTGCTGGACGCGCCGCTCGTGCCGGGTGCCGGCCTGGGCGTGCCGGCGGTCAAGGTGGCCGACTTCGGCCTGTCCAAGCACAAGTGGAAAAACTACGTGTCGGGCGTGCGCGACCTGCGGTGCGCCGCCCAGCCCCCCATAGGGCCGCCGGGGCCGAGCGGCGCTGCGCAGGTGCCGGCAGTGTTGGAGGCTGCAACTCTTGGTCGAGGCTTGTGCAGGGATGGTGCCAGCGCGTGCTTCGCCAGGAGTCGCAAGGCGCCAGGAAACGCTGTGTGCCAACTAGAAGGTGAGCCAACAGTTGATTGGGGTGCACCAACAAAGGCCGCCGGGGCGCAGAGGCACGCTGCCGTACATGGCGCCGGAGCTGGTGAGCGACCCGGACCGCGTGAGCGAGAAGGCGGACGTGTGGTCGCTGGGCATGGTGCTCTGGGAGATGCTGTGCCTGGAGACGCCCTTCCAGGCGCTGACGCCGCAGCAGATCCTGGCCGGGCTCATGGTCGGCAACCTCGCGCCCGAGGCGCGCCCCCCCTCCCCGCGCGGGTCGGGACGCGGCCGCGCGGCAGGCGCTGCTGGCCCCTTTTCAGGGCCGCCGAGTGTGAGTCGGAGGTGCGGGGTGCATCGGGGGGGCGGAGAGTCTGCAGGCCCAGGAGTGAAGGCAGGGCAAGAATGATAGGATGTCTGTGTCATAGAGCAGTCCAAAGGGTGCATGCGAGGAACCCGGATTACCGGGACGCATTGTGGTCCACGGTGTTTGTTGAGCATGTTGCATCGGTCGTTTACTCGCGCAGGTGCCTGCGTGGTGCGAGCCGGAGTGGCGCGGCCTGATGGAGGCGTGCTGGGAGGTGACGCCGGCGGGGCGCCCGTCCTTCCGCCAGCTCGCGGTGCAGCTGGAGAAGATCCTGGAGGTCGCGCTGTGAGGCGCGGCCGGGTGACAAGCGCAGACGCGCGCGCGCGCGCGCCGGCCTCCGCCAGCCAGCGTGGGCTGGACTTAAACACTGCGGAGGCAGCGCTGTGTTTGGCGTGGCTGGAGATGGTGTGTAAGGGTGGGTGTGTGTGGGTGGGCGCTCACAACAGGAAGTCGTTCCTGCACGCTGGCCCGTTTGCAAAGCCTGCAAAGGCTGCGCCTCAGAGGCGCATGGGGGCAGCGGCATAGCTGCTGCATGCGGCGGGGCGTGGCCGGGTGTCTTTAGCTAGTATTATGTGTGCTTTGGCTTTTTCGAGATGGTTTGGACAGAGGAGGCTGTACAGGCGGCACTGTGATGGAGTAGCCACAGCGTGGATGGCTGGGTGCGGGCAGGCAAGCAAGTGGGCGCGCACACCCAAGTGGCAGGTATGCTATCCTGGTCAACTGGAGAGGGAACATGTGCAGGTCAGGAATGCATTGGGCAAGCTCCAACTGAGGCCCGGTCTGCAGACAACTGTGGGTCGCATGCCGGGCCGGGTGTGAGCGCGTGCGGACAGGGGGTATAAATTGCATGGCTCGGTGAGGAAAGGGGGATGTGGGAGGGAGTGGGGTGCGCGGAGGAGACCAGCAAGCCAGCCGCCAGCCAAGGGGCGATTGTTGAAGCTCTAGCCAGCCAAGAATGCCATGCAGCAGAGCTGGCTTCGTAGGCTTGGGGCAAATACGAGGGTGATGCATATATTTGCGGGGAGCTGGCCTGGTCGTGCTTGCCGCGGATGGTGTGGGGCATGGCAAGGCGATGGTTGCTGCAGTGGTCGTGGCCATGCTGGCGGTGATACGGTGGCTGCGGCAGGGGCGACAGGCGCGCAGGCGCAGGGCAGACAGTCTGTGCTGGGGTCTGCAGGCAGCGGAGCATGCGGTGCCAGGCCTTGGAAGGCAGGAGGTGGGCCGTTCGTGAGTGGTGAGGGGAGACAGGGTACATGCATTTTGCGTCACCCGTGGGACGGGCGCATGTGCTTTCTTTCCTGTGGACTTGGCGGCGCAGGCAGCGCATGGGCTGCCCAGGGCTGCTTGCGCTACCACAGCCCGCAAGGGTCCTTGGGCGCCGGCGCGCCGGGATAGCAGCGAGGGTCAGCAGTGAGCCGCACAGCGCTCGCGCCGTGGCCTGGACAGCCACAACATAGCTGGCGGCAGACAGGGCCGGACAGACATAGGGGAGCACTGCGGTGCGCAGCGGGCGCGCACGGCACCGAAGACAGGCGCGCTGCGAGGCGGGGCAGTAGGGGCTGCGCTAGGCTGGTCACAACTTATGTATGGTATTTGCTTGTTAGGCAGCAATGGGTGGGGAGGGTGTTGCACTTGTTCCATGCTTTTTGCTATCCTGGTCCTGTTCATATTGTTCTCAAGGGCCTTCACAGGCGTCATGCAGTCTTGTTTGCGGGCTCAGTGAGGCGAGGTTAATCTGTGAGGGAACGCTTTGAAAGAATTTCCGGCTTGTGACTGGCACTGTGGCAGTCTGCGTCAGCATGCAACAATGCTCTTTTGCTCTTCCTGCCCAGACAAAGAGAGACTGCCAATCATGGCTTGCTGGCATCAAGAAGTCTGCACCGCCTCACCGCACAGGCCGTATGTTCAGTAGCCTGTTCACCCCAGGCTTCTACAAAATGAGCGTCTCACTCTGAAATGGTGATGTCTGAACAAGCTTGGGCTAATCCCCGGGTCATTTTTGAGGGTGCAGAGAGCTAATATATTGTATATACACTGCTGGCCTGACCAGCAAGCAGCAATCCATGCGTGTCTCTGCAGGTCGAGCGCTTGCAGCTGCTTCTGGACTTATGGCACCACATACAGGTCAAGCCGCAGTGGCCTCACGCTGCCCGAGCGTGTAGGACCGGCCAGGCAGCGGAGACCATGTTCGCGCCAGCCATGGCATTTGTGAGCATGCCCTACGTTGCGCTCGGCGTGGTGGCTGGCATTGCTGAAGGCTGCCTGCATGCGCTAGCACAGCCGCGCAGCTCGGTGCGCATCACCGCTGCCATCTTGTAATCTGCATTGCCTGCACTGCCTGTACGCGCCCTGCCAGGCCAGCTGTCTGTTGTAGAGGCAAGTGGCGCCTTGCGCCGCACTTTCTCTGTCTTCAGCAGCTCCACGCGGCGCTCACGAACGCCGGCCCTGTTCGTTGCCAGGCCGTGGCGGGGCCGCGCAGCCCTTCGCACAGCTGCCTTGGCATGCTGCTGCCCATTCTCGTCCTCGGGGACTCCGGGCGCGCTCCCCTTTGAGGTTGTGCTGCAACACAGTCCCTGTACTATATTATATGTATACGGCAAGTCCTCAAGCTAGCCGAACATGTCCCTGCAGCAGGCCTTCCGGGGGGTTGTAAACCCACCTGGCATTGTGCCTCACAGTGTGCACAACAAGAGTTGTGGGGGGCTGCAGAGCACTGGCACATCCGCCCCAGGCTGGCTGGGTGCCTGCTTCTTATGGGACACACACGGTGACGACTTGGCGGCCTGCCCTGCGCGCGTGCAGGGTGGGCAAGACGCGGCTGTGCCAGCACTTTGTGAGGCGCACGCCGCCCAGCAGCACCAGCCCCACCGTGGCCGCTGACCTGCTCATCACAGAGGTCGTGGTGGACGGGCGGCCGGTCGTGCTGCAGGTGCGCACGCCTGCGAGAGTCCTGGAGCAGAGGCCGCTAGCCGCGGATTTCATTCGAGCAGCGCTCGCCCACTGTCAGACCACACAAGTGTACCACGGCAGCTTTCACATCTCGCGCTGACCGTGCAGCGCGCGGGGCGCAGTTGTGGGATGTTGGCGGGCGCAGCGCGGCCGGGGCGCTGGCGGCGCGCTTCTTCCAGGGGGCGGCCGGCGCGCTGCTCGTCTACGCGGCCGCCGAGCCCGCCGCGGCCACCAGCCTGGGCTTCTGGCGCACGGAGTTGGCGCACAAGGCGGTGCGCTCGTCCGCACGCCCGAGCATCGCCCCGCGACCGGGCCAAGCTACGCCTGCCTGCACGCCTGTCACTTTGCTGCCCGGGCCGATGCGTTCCAACTCCGCGCTCCACTTAGCTCAGTGTCTGGCTGTCAGTCGCCCGGGCGCCCTGACTCGCTACTCCGTCATTCATGTGGCATGCAATGGCTGCCCGCCCACGCGGTGCATGCCGTTTCACCTGGCGCCGCCCGCCCGGCGCGGCAGGCAAAGTTCGGCCAGGCGGGGTTCGCGCTGGCAGTGCTGGGCGTGGGCGCCGCCAGCCCCGGCCCGGGCAGCGGCGCGGCGGGCGACGCGGCGCGCTGGTGCAAGCAGCACGGCGTCTGCCACTACGCGGCGCCCGGCGACGCCGGCGCGGGCGACCTGGCCGCCGCGGACGCGGCTTTTCACGCGCTGTGCGCGGAGGCGGCGACGCTGCGCGTGACGCAGCAGTGGGCGCCCAGGCCTGCATCGGCGCCAGTGCCTTGTCAGAGGGAGAACTAGAGCACACATCTCTCCTTGGCGTCTGTCTCCTTGTTTACCTCATACCAAGCCACCTTGCATAGTTGCGAAGGGTGCGGGTGGCCTGCATGGTTTTTTTTACATGCGTTGTGAACCCGACGGAGCCGACGCAAGGCAGGAAGCAGTCATGCTGCCCTCCGCTGCTGCCGCAGAAGGGCTGCCACAGCAGCCACCTACAGGGCGTGCGCTTGCCCGCCATGTAGGTCTTTCCAGCACTGCCTTGCTTGCCGCTGAGCCTTTTGAAAATGCCTCGCTGAAGCCCCGCCGCGGTGCCGCGCGCAGCAGGCCGCCGCGCGCAGCGGCGCTGTACGAGCAGCTGGCCGCGCTGCAGGCGTACCTGCCGGCCGCTGCTGCCAGCGCGTCCACGCCTGGCCCGCCGGCGGCCGGCGCGGGCGAGCACGCCGGCATGCCAGCGGGCCCGGGCGAGCCTCGCGCAGCGGCGGCGGTGTCGCTGTCGGCACCGCCGGCGTGTCTGACGCCGCGCGCGCTGGCGGCCAGCAAGGCTATGCGCCCCGCCGCACGCGTGCCACAGACGCTGCTGCACGCGCAGTGAGCGCCGGCCAGCGCCGTGTACCGGCGGGACGCCTGCCTGCGCTTCAAGCGCCGGTGCGCATCTCCATGTACGGCCAGTCAGCCAGCTTAGGACCGGTGCAGCCAGGGACTTGCCAAGTGCGCCGGGGTCCCGCGTGGCAATCGACATCAGCCTTAACGAACGCGCCCTGAGAGTATCCTGTGTAGGTGGTGGTAGCTAAACAACTTAGGTGCGGACTGGGTTAGGAGTGCACAGGCCTCTGCACTTTGTTCAAGAGTACATAGGCCTCTGCACTGTTTGTATCCATTTTAGTTAGGCGTGTGTCTATTACCATAGGCTGCAACGCTCGCCCAACTGTGTTTGGGCGTGTGTCCGCGCTGTGTTCATGCAGGCTGTTTTGGGTCCAGGCTGTGCAGAGTGCGTCGGTCCCACCTGATACTTATGCCAGTGGTCGTGCAGAGGGCTGCTTGCTAGTGTATGTGCATGTACACTTGCTCTGTTGCATGTAGGGGACATTCTGGCATGGAGACAGCCAGTGTTCGTGCTGCTGTGTCACCTGCATGACCATGAACATTCAAAAATGCAGGATCTGTAGTGGGGCTTTGCGCCGAGTCGGTACCTGCAAGGCCCAACTGAAGTCAGAGACACGCTTGGCTGGTCAAAGCGCAGCCGGTTCCTGCTTGTTGTCACACTGCGGCCGGCTGATGTTGGCTCCAGGACCCGCCGCGCCCTGACATGTCGAAGGACACCAGCAAAATTGCAGAGGATGTGAGGCTGCACCTGCAGGTCAAGACGCAGCTGTCAAATGGCGGGTCGGGTTACCTGTCCGATAATGAGAGCGGCGGCAAGGGCGGGCGCAGCAGCCGCAGCCGCTCGACGCGCGGCCGCACGCAGCCTTTCTTCATCGGCGTGGCAGGTCGCGCAGCCGCCTTCCCTCTCCGCACTCACCTATTCTTACTGGGTTGAGTAGCGTTGGCCGCGTTGCTCAGGCTCAATTGCCATACTCGCTTCGGTACACCGCTGTGTTGGCACTCACCTATTCAAAGCTTGGAGTAGTGTAGGAGCTGCTTGTGTCACAAACCAAGCCGACAAACGTTGCGGCGCTACTGTGTCCCCGGCGGAGCCACAGTAGCGCTCTCTAGCTTGCACTTGACAGGCTGCACATGTCTGCATGAGGCTTACAGTGCATGAAGACTGTCACCACGCACAACCGCTTCACCAGCCAGTGTGGTCCCGCAGGCGGCACCGCTTCCGGCAAGACCACGGTATGCGACAGCATCATGCAGCGCCTGCACGACCAGTGCGTGGTCATGCTCAGCCAGGACAGCTTCTACCGCGGCCTGACGAACACCGAGATAGCAAACGTGACCTGTGCGCCACCCCTGCCCGCCCCACAGTGCTGCCCGCCCGCACACGTGCTCTTCTAGCGCACTCCCCCGGCCTCGTGCCCGACCCTGCGCACCCGAGGCTGGGCTGCCGGTAGCGCGAAGCGACGCGACAACCATCGTTCCCTGTTGCAGGCGCTGGCTGTTGTGCGCTGAGCGGCGGTCGGGGCCGCGCAGCGTACAACTTCGACCACCCAGACGCGTTTGACGAGAAGGCGATGATGGACTGCTTGAATAACCTGAAGGCGCGCCGCCGCTCCCGCCGCGGTCCACGCGGCTCTCAGGCGCTCACAGGCCGTCGTCGGCCCGACCCCTGCATGCGGCGCCTGCCGATGAGACAGTCGCGCACCAGCAGGCGCCGGCTGGGCGGGAGGCCTGCAGGTCTGCATGACATGTGCCGGGAAGCGGCGCCATGTGCTGGCAGCGCGTGCCCTGCACGCCACCCACCTGTGCTGCTGCGCCGCCCGCGCTGCGCTCCGGCGCGCGGCCACAGGCGCTCCGGGCCCAGCCCGCGCGCCGGCGGCGCGCAGGCCATGCGCGCGGTGGAGATCCCCATCTACGACTTCACGCGGCACCAGCGCTCGTCCGAGACGCGGCGCGTGGAGCCGGCGGACGTTGTGATCCTCGAGGTGCGCGGCGCCTTGCAGCCGTGCAGCCAGTAGTGAGGAACTGCCGCGTCCGTCAACTCGAGGCGGGCTGTGCAAGGGGCGCCGCGGAGTGCGACCAGGCCAGCGAGCAGACCCGACCGCCGCTGCCACCTGATGCAGCCAAGACAGGGGCCCATGCACCAACGAATAGTGACATGATAAGGGGCACGCGGTCCCTGGTCGGCGGCCGACAGCACTATCCCTCCCGCCGCGCTGAGGATCGCTGTGCAGTCCCGCAGGCCCTGGAAGCGCAGCCCGGCGCTAGAGGACCGCGGCACACCAGCCCTCCACCATGTGAGCGCACATGAGCGGGTGAAACAACTGCCCGCAGGGCATCCTGGTCCTGCACATGGAGGCGCTCCGCAGCTGCCTCAACATGAAGGTGTTTGTGGACACCGACGACGACCTGCGCCTCGCCCGGCGGTGCGCCAGCCCGCCCGCCCGCGGCGCGCGCCTGCGCCGCGAAAGCTCCGCTGCCGCTGCGCCGTGCCGCTTGATGGCAGGCCGGAGCCCTGGAGAGCGGCGCGGGTGGCTGTATGATGCAACCGCCCCAAAGCGTGCAGGGAGCGCGCGCTGCCATGCCGTTTCCGCCCTGGCCGGCGGCGCAGAACCCTCTCCTTGCGCAGCTCTTGTGAGCGGACGCGTCGCTCGCGCGCGAGGCCGCCCTCCAAAAGCCTCTCATGCACATTCATGTCGCCTGCGGATCAGCACCGCGCCTGTGCTGGGTCGCCGCAGACGCCGCCCACCCTTGCGGGGCGCGTGCGCGCTCATGAGCTGCGCGCCCGGCTGGGTCGCGCAGAATACAGCGGGACGTGGCGATGCGCGGGCGCGACATCGCGGGCGTGATCGAGCAGTACACCAAGTTCGTCAAGCCCGCCTTCGACATGTTTGTTGCGCCCAGCCGCAAGCACGCAGACGTCATCATCCCATGGGGCAGGCGCGCCGCCGGCCGCCCCCGCCCGGCGGCGGCGTGCGGGGCGCCCAGCGTCTTGCCACGCGCCGCCGCTCTGCCTCATGGAGCCGCGCCGCTGCGGATGCCGCTGCATTCCTTTTTGGGCGTGAAACGTCAGGAGCGTGCGTGCGATGAGTTGCGGCGCGCCAGCGTGCTCGGCGCCCTCTGCGCCGCACCCCACTGCCACCAGCGCCGCGCGCTGTGCCACGTCGCTCGCCTGCGGGCCCTGCAGCATTTCTACTCTAAAGCACTCTCCGACCCTGGCGGCCGCCGCGGCGGCAGGCAGGAGAACGTGGTCGCGATCGACCTCATCACGGAGCACATCCGCATGAAGCTGCAGCAGCCGGAGCTGCGGCGCATCTACGTCAACCTGGAGGTCATCCCCAGCAACTACCAGATCCGCGGCATGCACACCATCATCCGCGACCGCTCCACGTCCAAGGCCGACTTTGTGTTCTACGCCGACCGGCTGCTGCGCCTGGCGCGGCCCACCCCCGCGCCGGCCGGCGGCCCGGCGCAGAATAGCGCAGCATCCGGGCTGCGGTGCTCTTGGGCAGCGCTGGCTCGCAGGCCTGCTGCGCCTGGGGCGCTCCTCTCGGGCATGCTGCTTTACGCGCCACGGGGCTCCCGGTGGGGCCCTGCCTGGACGAGGTCTGACGCACGCGGCAGCGGGTGTTGGGTGTGTCTGGGCCGTTTGCAGCTCCGTGACAGCGGTTTCACGGAGCGCACAGAAGCAGGCGGCTGCAGCCGCAGCTCGAGGCGCGGCCCAGGCGCGGGAGGAGGCCGCTGACGCCACACGCCATGCAGGCGGCGGGCGCAAGCCTGGGTTCCCAGCAGCCGCATGCGGGGGTGCTCTGACGGCGACTCGTCAAGAGACAGCCTGCAGATTGCGTTCTTATCTTGCCAAGAGCCGTCGGGTCGGGCCGTAGGGTAGCGACGGGGCCCGCGCGCGTGGCCGCCAGGTGGTGGAGGCGGGCCTGGGCCACCTGCCCTTCACGGAGCGCAGCGTGGTGACGCCGACGGGCAACCCGTACGTGGGCGTCGACTTTGCCAAGAAGCTGTGCGGCGTGTCCATCATCCGCAGCGGCGAGTCCATGGAGAACGCGCTGCGCGCGTGCTGCAAGGGCATCAAGATCGGCAAGATCCTGGTGCACCGGTGCGCGGCCGCGCGGCGCGCGGTGCCCGTGGTAAGGGTTAGGGTTAGGGTATCCAGCAAGCGCGAGCAGAGTCCTGCCCGGCAGGGTCCTGTGACGCGGGGCGCGCGCCTGCAGGCTGCCTGCGCGGGGACGCGGCACGACTGCATGCGCTTGGCGGCGAGCTCACACAGCGGGGTGGCACCCGTGGACTCTTTGTACTGAATACTGGTGCCGACGCGGGCAAAGGACGATGCCCTAGATGGTGCCTAGATGTGCGACTTTCCGGTCCAGGGTGGTCGCGCGCGCGCTGCCCAGGGTGGGCGACAAGCTGGTGCAGCAGGAGCTGATCTACGAGAAGCTGCCGGCAGACATCGCGGAGCGGCACGTGCTGCTGCTGGACCCCATCCTGGCGACCGGCAACTCCGCCGCGCGCGCCATCCAGGTGCCCCCGCGCGCAGGGGCATGCGGCGCAGGCCCCCGTCGACAGTGGGTTTCATGGGCTGATTGGCCTGGTTCGCAGCCCCGCATCCATTGGCGTGCTCGGGCCCTTGAGCAGGGTCCCTCACTGCGCGTGTTGCGCGCTGGGGTTGTCGTGCGTGACGGAGCAGCGGTGTGCACTGATGTGTGACACGTCCCCGCGCCGGGCGAGCCTGCCCGACCAGCCAGGTAGCTCTGGAGAGCGGCGGCCGCGGCGCGCACAGGTCGTGCTGGAGAAGGGCGTGGACGAGGGGCGCATCCTGTTCCTGACGCTCATCGCCGCGCCGGAGGGCATCCACCGCATCTGCCGCTCCTTCCCGCGCGTCAAGGTGCGTTGCGGTGCAGAAGTCTGCCTGCGCCGCCCTGCTGTCCGCCAGGGGCCCTGCCACGCGCCCTGCGACCCGCATGCGCAGGCGCGCGCGCCTGTCCGCCAGCGCGGTGCGCCGCCCGACCCCGCGGCGCACGGGCGCGGCGCTCGCGCGGCGCTCGCCTGACGGGTGCGCCGCCGCAGGTGATCACCTCTGAGATCGACGAGGGCATCGACGAGCAGACGTACCAGGTGGTGCCGGGTGCGCGCGTCCATTCCTGCTGATGTCAGCGCTGCGCTTCACACGGCTATATTACCTCCGTGTCACATGCATGTGTGCTTGCCTCTGCTCCTTCCCATGCTCACCCGTGAGTCATGCTCTGCGTCCGCACTGACCGCCGCACTCGGTGGCGGGAGCGCAGGTGTTGGCGAGTTCGGGGACAGGTATTTCTGTGACTGATGCGCTGCATGGCGCCTCAGCCGTCTGGGAGTGTGCTCGGCCGGGCGGCCCGTGTTTTGGCATTGCGCCTGTTTTATGTGTTCGCGCTCACCCGTTGCTGCTGCCGCGAGCTTGCCTGGGCAAGCGCCATGAACAGCTATTGCACATTTTCTGGGTGCAACCGGAATGGCATTGCCAGCGGCGCTCGGCCTACGGCACTGCGCGCTACCTTGCTGTACGCGGACGAACTGCGCCCTGTAGATGCGCTCTGTAAGTTGAGAAGCAGCGAGGTGTGATGGCGACCTCTTTGTGCACGACGCAAAATCGCTTTGCGAAAGCACATTACTGCGGCCAGGGGCTTGCTAGCGCTGTTGCAGCCGCCACGGCCTACTGCCCGCTACAGCAGAACTGCTGACCCGCCGCTAGAGCGCGACGCGCGACTCGTTCCTTCGCCTCCTCCACCGCGCCGCCCCCGCGCTCGCCCACCCCCCGCTATTAAGGCACGTCGCACGCCTGCGAGTGTGCCGCCCTAGAGGGGCCCACATGACCGGGCAGGATTGAGGCAGACCCTGGCCCCCGGCTTTGTGCCAGGCAGGGCCCTCAGCTGAACACCACGCACGACGCCATAGCGCCGTGCCACCCTGACTGCCTACGCTCGCGCCGCCCTGCTCGAGCCCCTTGCCGAGCGCCGCCGCGCCGCCGCCGCTAGCTAGGCGGGTGCGCGGGCGGGGCTACGTGCAGCAGGCAGAACCCAAACCTAGGCCCTGCTTACTTGCCCTCGGCCATGTCCTTGGCCATCTTGTCCGCCTTGTCTTTGACCTCGGTGATGTCGCCCACCATGTAGAAGGCCATCTCGGGCAGGTCGTCGTGCGCGCCCTCCATGATGCCCTTGAAGCCCGCGATCGTGTCCTTGAGGTCGACGTACTTGCCTGCGCGCGCGCGCCGCCGCCCGGCCGGCGCTCAGGCGGGAGCGCGCCGGGCGCTCGGTCGTTGCAGCGGACCCACTGAGCGTCGTGCGGGCTGGGCGCCGAGCGTGCAAGCAGACACGTTTTGGCAGGTGGTGCGGCTGCACCGACCGCCAACCCTGGCTGGCCGCCCAGAGGACAGCGACGAGACACGCGCCGGGCGCACGGGCCGCGCGCGCACCCGGCGAGCCGGTGAACACCTCGGCCACGTGGAAGGGCTGCGAGAGGAAGCGCTGGATCTTGCGCGCGCGCGACACGGTCAGCTTGTCCTCCTCGCTCAGCTCGTCCATGCCCAGGATGGCGATGATGTCCTGCAGGTTCTTGTAGTTCTGCGCGCGCCCCGGCCGCCGCGGCCCGCCGTCAGCCGCCGCGCCGCCCGGCTACCCCGCGCGCGGGCGCCTGCCTCGCGCGCGGCAGGCGCAGGCACGGCAGGCGCAGGCGAGGGCGCCCGCCGCCGCCGCGCAGGCGCCTTGGCGGCGCGCGAGCGCCCTCGCCTGCGCCTGCCGTGCGGCGCCGCCGCGCGCGCCGGCGTGCATACTTGGGCTCGATCGGCGCCCCGACAGCACACGCCGCGTGCTGCCGCGACCGTAGCTCATGCGGTCCGTGCCTCCCCGCTGACAACACTCCACACGAGTTATATTGAAGCGGCCAGCGGGGCATGGCAGACGCGCTCCGCGGGCAGGGCCCGCGGCCGCGCCTGCAGCACGCGCTGCACGCCGCGCGCGACGTCGTAGTGCTCCTGGCCGATGATGCGCACGTCCAGCATGCGGCTGGTGGAGTCCAGCGGGTCCACGGCCGGGTAGATGCCCAGCTCGGCGATGCTGCGCGACAGCACCGTCGTCGCGTCCAGGTGCGCAAACGTGGTCGCCGGCGCCGGGTCTGTCAGGTCGTCGGCCGGCACGTAGATCGCCTGCCGCGGCGCACGCTCAACGCCGGTCACTCTCAACTTGACATGCTCCCCGTCACGCTCGTGTGTTGCATGCAGTGCCACGCAGGTGCCGGCCGGCGCGGGCGGCCCACACGAGCTGCCACGCAATGCAGCCCCGCTACCGCAAGACCCTGCACTCCCCCCCGCTGCCGCACAGCAGAGGCCACCGGCAGCGCGGCCCTGACACTCGCGCACAGGGCCCCGCCAGCCGCGCCCCCGCCGGCAATGGAAACCAGTGTTACCTTACAGTCAAAATGTCGTCGTACACATATATAAAAACACCCACCCGCCCGGGCTCCGGGCGGCCAGCGCGGCCAGCGCGCGCCTGCACGGAGGTGATGGAGCCCTTTTTGGTGGTCGTGATGCGCTCCTGCAGGCCGCCCAGGTCGGTCGCCAGCGTAGGCTGGTAGCCCACCGCCGACGGGATACGCCCCAGCAGCGCGGACACCTCCGAGTTGGCCTGCGCGCCGCGCGCGCGCCCCGTATCAGCTCGCCTGCGCCTGCGCCAGTCGCTGCGGCGCGGCCCGGCCCGTACCGGCGCCCTAGCCCTGCATGGTCCTGTGCGGCCGCTGCGGTCACCTGCGCGCGCTCCCGTGCAAGTGCAAACCAAACCCTGCGGGCCTCTTCACACTCGCTCGGCGCCAAGCGCATGGGGCGCGACCCCAGCAGGCGTGCGCGGGCACGCACCGGCGCGCACGGCGCGCCAGCCTGCAGCCCCGCCCCACAGCAGCCGCCGGGCGTGCGCACGGGAGAGGTGCCATTGGCAGCGCCTCTAAACACATACCGGAAGGCCCCCTGTCAGGGAACCCCTGCTGGCAGGGCGCGCGCCTGCGTGAAGCGGAAGATGTTGTCCACGAACAGCAGCACGTCCTGGCCCTCGTAGTCGCGGAAGTGCTCCGCGATGGACAGGCCGGTCAGCGCCACGCGCGCGCGCGCGCCCGGCGGCTCGTTCATCTGCCCGAACACCAGCGCGCACTTGCTCTCCCCGCGCTTGTCGCCCAGCTTGTTCACGCCCTGCGCGCGCGCGCGCGGGGCTCAGGCCTGCGCGTGTGCCTTCCCGGCACCGGATGTTGTGCGCGCCGTTCCGTGCCTCCCGCTCCCTTGTGCCCGGCAGCTTGGCCCTCAACATGCCAGTGTCCACTCCCGAAAAACCCTCCGAGCCTGTGCACAAACAGGCGTGGCCCACAGCTGGCGCAGCCTACGCATCAGCGAGCGCAGGCGCCGCACCGACTCAATCATCTCCTTGTAGAGGTCGTTGCCCTCGCGCGTGCGCTCGCCCACGCCGGCGAACACCGAGAAGCCACCTGCAGCGCGCTCCGGTCAGCCGCAGCGCTGGAGCTGGCCGGCCTATGTGGGCCGCGCCCGTGCAGGGACGGCGTGGCTGACTGCGGCAGCACGCGGCGCGGGGGCCGTGCTGGCCCAGGGGGGCGGCGGGCGCGGGGCGCACCATGCCCCTTGGCGACGTTGTTGATGAGCTCCATGATCAGCACTGTCTTGCCGACGCCGGCGCCGCCGAACAGGCCGATCTTGCCGCCGCGCTGGTAGGGCGCGAGCAGGTCCACCACCTGGGGGCGGACAGGAGCTCTGGAGTCTGCCGGGGGCGACAGCTCGTTCCGCAAACTGAGCAGCCTGCAGCGCGGCTGCAGGCCCACGCCGGCTCGCTCACCTTGATGCCGGTGGCCAGGATCTCCTGCTCCGTGCTCTGGTCCACGAAGGGCGGCGCCTCGCGGTGGATGGGCGCATAGTGCTTTGCGTCTGCGCCGCGCCACCCGTTTGTCGCACCGCAGGTGTGTTCGAGAGGCGTGCGCACAGAGCTGAGCGCAGCTTCGTGGCGCACGGCCACCAGCAGTGTGCGCGCCACGAGCGGGGCGCTCACCCACGGGGCCGCACTCGTCCACCGGCTCGCCAATGACGTTGATAATACGCCCCAGCGTCTCAGGTCCTACCGGCACCTGCGCGCACAGGTTGCGCTCAATTCTAGGGCACGCCGCAGGCGCGAATCCGGCGTGGCGCACGGCGATCCTGTGCTTGGCGCTGCACCTATGTACGGGGCTTGCCCCCAGACTGTCAGATAATAAGACGTGCACAGTACGCGCGTGCGCTATCTGCGCATGGGGGTGATCGCCAGATAGCAACACACATTTCCGCGCAAACTGCAGAACAGCACGCGCAGAGCAAGGCCAAGACAAGCTGCAGAAGCCGGAGGCAGCAGAAGCCCGGCCCACCCCCCCCGCCCCCCCCCCCCCCCTCCTCTGCCATTGAGCGTGCTCGGGGCCAGCTCGCCCTAGCCGGACCTTGATAGGCGCCCCAGTGCTGGTGACGGACTGCCCGCGAACGAGGCCGTCCGTGGTGTCCATGGCGATGGTCCGCACGGTGTTCTCGCCCAGGTGCTGCGCCACCTCCAGCACCAGCCGGTGCGTGTGATGGTCCACCTCCAGGGCCGACAAGATGTGCGGCAGCTCGCCTTCGAAGTGCACATCTACCACGGCTCCAATGACCTGCGTTGGGGGGGCACAGTGAGCTCAGCCACAGCGACCAGGAAGGCGAGCATGCCACCCCAGTGTGCACGGCCTCACCGTCTTCACTGTCCCCACAGCCGCTGCCGGCGCCGGCGCGGGCTCTGCCGCCGCCGCAAAGCTGCGCAGGCACTGCAGGCTGCCGGCCTTGGCCGCGCACGCGCCCAGCACCTCGCCGGACGGCGCGACCGGCCGGCTCGCCGCGCTGAAGGCCTGCGCGCCCGAGCGGGCAAGCCGCAGGGCCGCTGCGGCTGCTGCCCTCCGCGCCCCCAGCATGCTGGGCAAATAGCTGTTTCAACACAATCCGCCTGCTGCAGAAACACACCCGGTACCCTACTTGTGCCGAGCAAGTTTCAGCTGCAGCCCAAAAAGAAGTCCGAGTGCCTGCGCGCTGGTATGCCTGATCAGTCGCAGATAAATGCAGGACTTGCCCAAGCCTGCCCGCTTATGCGCACGAGATCCGAGGCGCTGCAACGCTCCATCGTCCCTATGCCTGCTGAGAACGCATGACGCTTGCTGAGGCCCAGGCGGGCCGTGCTATAGCCCATATTGACCTCGATGCGTTTTACTGTGCGGTGCGAAGTCTGCACAGGCCGCGCCTACGCTTTCAACGCGTAGCAAGTTTTGCATACCAGTAAGCAGAGCCTTGCATGCCAACGCTCTTATGCCCGCCCAGCGCCAAAGCACTTATTAGCACCGCAGGTTGAGGTGCGGCGCTCGCCGGAGCTCGTCGGCAAGCCCGTCGCGGTCATCCAATACAATCCATTTGGTGACTTGCAGGTGTGAGCGCCTTCACACTGCTCCTCCTCGCCTACACACCCTGCAGTGACTGAGAAGGCACTTGCCCGGCTGTGCGGTGCCCCGCAGACGCTCACGCCGGACGACCCGCGCCGGCACATGAACGACTCAAACGGCTCGCTGATAGCCGTGGGCTACCAGGCCCGCGCATACGGCGTGAAGAGGCGCGCGCGCGCCCCGCGGCCGGCCTGCCTGGGGCGGCGTGCCGGCTCGGCCGCTCGCCCGCTGCGCTTTGCCTGCTCTGACGCCCGCCGCAGCAGCCTGCCTTGCTGCCCGCATCCTGCTCACCTGGTCGCGGGACGTTCGCACCTCTGAGCTGCTCGGCCTCCTGTGCTGTCGGCTGCCAGAGCGTGGGCCTGCTGCCTGCGCGCAGGAACATGCGGGGCGACGAGGCGCGCAAGCTGTGCGCCAAGGCGGGCGTGGAGATGCAGCTCGTGCAGGTGCCCACGAGCCACGGCAAGGCCGACCTCACCCTGTACCGTCAGGCGAGCAAGCAGGCGCGCTTGCCGGGGCCCCGCGCCAGCTGGGCTGGCCGCCCGAGGCGGGCAGGCGGGCGCACAGCGGAGCATCCTATGCTCTGCACAACCGCGCCGGCTACAGGTTGCGCGGTGTATGTGCTAAGGGAGCGACCCGTGGCGAGAGTTTGCTAGACGTCGTAGTGTCCTGCAGCCCTCTTGGTCGTGTGGCATGGCGAAGGTTGCACGCCGGTCGACGCACGGCGCGAGAGCGCGGTCCGCCGGCGGCTTGCAGGGGCCTCAGCTGCGCCGATACAGCTGCCCACAGCTGCTGACCGCTGCGCCAGGTGATGGACGTGCTGTCGCGGCTGTCCATCTGCGAGCGCGCCTCCATCGACGAGTGCTATCTGGACATCAGCGCGGAGGCCGGCCGGCGCCTGGCGGCCGCGAGCGGCAGCCCGCCGCCGCCCGTGGACGTGGAGCGGTCTCACGTCGCCGGCCAGGCGCGCCTGTGACGTGGCTGTTCCTCTGGCGAGTCTGCCGCCCGGCTGCAGGAGGCGCTGGGGGCCCCTCCTGCAGCTCCTGCGGGGGCTCCGAGAGAAACCGGGCAGATGCAGGCGATGAGGAGGGTGCACTGCAGTTTCAGCGCATTGCCCAGCTCACGGATGGTGCCCTCGTAGGCGGCCTTCAGGGCCATCTTAGGGCGGCACAGGTTGATCCGCTGGGCCGTCTTCATGTCCGCGTTGTGGCAGCATGAGGCCGTTCGCGCTGGCAAGCTCCTGCCACGGGTTGCGCTCATCGCGCAGCCTGGCGAGCGACGCTTTGGGTGGATTGGCAGGTCGCGCATGAGCACCCGCCGCAGCAGCAGCCACACCAGAGCCTTGCTCGCCAGGCTGCTGCTGCGGTGGCTGCTCACGCGCGACCTGCCCAGCCACACCAGAGCCTCGCTCGCTGAGCTGCGCGGCGAGCGCACTGCGTGGCACGAGCTTGAGTGCGCGGACGGCCTCGCGTGGTACAATGCGGACAGGAGGACCACTCGGCCAGTCAGCCTGCGCCGGCCCAAGATGGCCTTGACGACCGTCGCTGGGGTCACCATCGCGCAGCTGGGCAACGCGCTCGTCACCATGTCGCCCACCACGCGCAGGACAACGGTCTGTGCGTCCAGCGGCAGCAGCTGTGTGGCACTGAAGAGCTCGGCCTGCAAGGTTGTGACGGCGGCGGGCTCAGAGCGTGGGCATCGTCGCAGCTGTGCAACAAGCGTACAACGCCTGAACAGCTCAACGTGACCGTGCTTTGGGCGTACCTCGCGGGTGCGGCTGGCATGCCTGAGGCGCCCCAGGCCTCTGGAGGGCCGAGGGGCGCGCCTCGGGCGGCCAGGTGCACCACCGCGCCGCAGGCCGCGCTCAGGCGGCGGCGCCGGGCGCGCGCAGGCCGAGGGCGGCGCGCGCGCGTGGTGGGCGCGCCCCGACGCCGCGTGGGGCGCCGGCGAGCGCCTGCTGGCGTGCGGCGCCGCGGCGGTCGCCGACCTGCGCGCGGCGGTGCATGCGGAGCTGGGCTACACCACGTCCGCCGGCGCGCCCGCTTGGCCCGCGCCGGGCGCCGCGTGGCCTGGCAGGCGAGCGGCGCAGCACAGCACCTGACGCTAATCTCCAGGATCACACCATTGCAGTGCCCTTGCATGTTTGCTTAATTAATAACCGGGTCATTGAACGCCAGAGGAGGTGCCGCATGGAAGCTCGCAGGGCCAGCACCAGCTCGAGCGCCGCTCTTCCCTCGCTTGTGCCCGCAGCGCCATCACGTGCGTCCGCTGCGCACCAAGCCCGGGCCGCGCCGAAGCGCAGGCGTGGCGCACAACAAGATCCTGGCCAAGCTGGCGAGCGGCCTGCACAAGCCGGCGCAGCAGACGGTGGTGCCGCTGGCGGCCGTGCGCGCTCTGCTGGATCCGCTGCCCATCGACCGCCTGCGCCAGCTGGGCGGCAAGTTCGGCGAGCAGCTGATGGCCGGCCTGGGCATCGCCACTGTGGGTGAGCGGGGACGCGGCGCGCGCGTCCCGCCCTCATCCCGCGTCCGCGCACGCCGCGGCTCCACCGCGCGGCTCGATGGCAGCTGCGAAGGCTGCGCCTTGCGCGCGCACGCGCGCTGCGGCGCGCGCCGCGGCCCCGACCGCCCAGTCGTGTCCCTAACCCTACCGTACCCTAATTTGGCTGCTGCCGCCAGGCGAGCTGGCGGGCGTGCCGCGCGCGCGGCTGGAGGCGGCGGTCGGCGAGGCGGACGCGCAGTGGCTGGGCCAGCTGGCGGCCAGCGTGGACCTGGAGGAGGTGAAGGAGGGTCGCCTGCAGCAGAGCCTATCCTGCGGCAAGACATTCCGCGGGCCCACGCAGCTGCGCGCGCTGCCCGCGGTGCACCGCTGGCTGCTGGAGCTGGGCAAGTGCGGGCCGCGGCCCTGCGCGCCGGCGCGCGCGGCCGGTGTTCATTTCCGCCTCCCTGGCCGGCGCGCCAGCCGCCCGGGCGTTGCTGAACCTGGCGCTCTATTGCTGCGGCGCAGACGCCTGCCGCTGGGAGCCGTCCTTGTCGGGTACTGGCACCCGCACACATGCGCACGCTACCTCCCTGCATCAAGCGCACAGGCAGGGCAGGGTGCGTACGGCACAGGCATGCGCTCGCGCCGCAGGCGGCCGCGCCGCACCCACCGGCGCGGCGCCTTGTGAGCCGCGCCCGGGCGCGCAGGGAGCTGGAGGAGCGTGTTGCGACCGATCGGGCTGCCAACGCGCGCACGCCCACGCTGCTCACGCTCATGTTCAACCCGGCCGGCGGCGCGGCGGCCGTGTCGCGCTCTTGCGCGCTGCGGCGGCCGACCGCCTCGTGCATCGCCGAAGACGCACTCGGCCTGGTGCGCCGACGCGAGCGCTTTGTGTCTGCTCCTTGTTCTGTGCTGTGCAAGCTGGCGTTTTGAGAGTCTCGCATGGCCCAGAGTACCCCAACTGGAACGCAAATGCACGTCCGGTCGCGCATGTATTGTCTTGAGTTTGTCTTGGGTCATCGCCGGTTGCCGCGGGCAGGGTGCTGCAGCAGGCCCGTTCTCGGGCCCCAGAAGCTGACAGTGCGGACGCCTCTGGCGGCCGCGCCCAGGTGAGGCGCTGGGCAGCGGAGCGGTCCGGCTGGGCCATCGTGGGCATGTCGCTGGGCTGCAGCAAGTTCGGCGCCGCGCCCACCGGCGGCTCCACCATCACGCGCTTCCTGCAGCCGCGCGCGGGCGGCCCCGCCAGCCCCGCCGCGCGCGGCCAGGTGCCCGGCGCGAGCCCACCCAGCGCGGGGGCCAGCGCTGCGGCGGCCGCCGCCCGGGCCGTGCGAGGGGTATGCGCAGCAGACGCCCGCGACAGCGCGCGCCAGGCGCCCGGCGAGGCGCTCTGGGCCGGGCCGCCCGGCGGCCCAGCGGGCGACGGCAGTGGGCCCGCCGCCGAGCCTGCTGGGCGGGACGCGGACGACGGCGCGTCCGTTGCGACGGACCCCGCGAGCGCAGCGCGGCGCCCGCTCGGCGATGACGCGGCGGTCCCAGCTGCCGCCTGTGCTGAGCGGGAGGTGTATGGCGCTGCCAGCGCGGGCGCCGAGCGTGATTCGCCAGGCGGGTCAGGCCCTGCCCCGCTGGCTGCTGCCGGTCCACTACGGGAGAGCGACCCGTCGTCGAGAGACGATGGGCCCGCTCTGCCGCCCGATCGCGCGCGCGCTGCCGCGCGCGATCCAGGCAGCTGGCCGACGCCGGCGGACCCGCTCTGCTGCGCTCACCCTGGCAGCGTGCGCGCGCGAGCAGCAGCAACAGAGGGCCTCGGCGTGCCCGACGGCGCCCGCTGCGGGCAGCAACCCTGCGCAGCGCCTCCGGGGGCTGCTGCGACGCCGGACGCTGGAGCGGCACAGGGTCGGGCGCCTGTCGCAGGCAACGCGCCGGCGCCGAGCAGCGGCGGAGAGCGGGCTGAGCATGGGAGGCCGGCCAGTGAAGCAACGCGCGCCGAGCAGCGTAGCCCGCAAAGCGGGTCCATGCCGCGGGGCGGGCTGCCCTACAACGAGCAGGCGCGCAGGGCCCTCCCTGTCAGGGCAGGAGTCAGAGCATGAGTCAGGGCATGAGCAAACCTGAGTGGCATCTGCTTGTGTGGCCTGAGGACGTTTCGTAAGCTGCCACGGCCGTCTGTGGTTGCTGGGAAATTATGTGCGCGCAGGGCTGCAGCAGCCTGTGAGACCTGTGGTCGTGCACACAGCTGCCCCGCGCACGCTGGCACCATCAAGCACACCTGCGCGCGGCCGCCCTGCTGCACCACGGTCCACCCGGGGCCCACCTCTCACTTGCAGCCCTGACCAGGCCAGCAACGAGCGCATGCTGCCGACCCTGGCTCAGCCTGGCAGGCCGCCGCGGGCGCCCCACCGGGGCGCCCGCTTGCGCAACCCTAACCCTGGTGCCCGCCTGCCAGCCGCGCAGGACCTGGACCCGGAGGCCCTGGCCGCGCTGCCGCCCGACATCCGCCGCGAGCTGCGCCTGGCCTTCATGGCGCGGCGGGCGGCGCCGCGCGCGGGCGCGCCGCCCGCCAAGCGCGCGCGCGCCGCCGCGCCGGGCACCATGGAGCGCTTCCTCACGCGGCGCAAGGGCTAGCGCGCGGGGGGCGCCGGCTGCGGCAGCGCAAGCCCGGTGATGTGTGCGCCGCGTCTGCCCAGCGGGGCAAGCGGCTGCGTGTGTGGCGCTGCATGGGCCAGCGCGTGGCGGGGCTGTGATGTCAGCATAGGATAGGTAAGTTCCTACCTTGCGGCATTTCCTGTGGATAATCTCTCGCGTGCTTGAGCGAGTGCAACGCATGTTTCCCATGTGCATGGTTGCATACGTTTGCATGCTGTGGCTCTGTCTGCTAGTGCTTGCCCAGCTTGTGGCTCGTCCTGCTCGTGTAGTGGACAATTCTGCAGCCAGAAGATACATTCAACAAAGCACTGCGTGCAGCCATAGTTCGTGGGGCAGTAGTGCTTTGTCCGTCACTGGGGTCCATCCTTGTCCCTGGTGCAACTGGTCAGGCCACAGAATGTAGCGCCCTCTACTATTACCAGTGAATTCCACGACTTATTCCTTCCCGACAAACAAAAACATTGCAGCAGTGCCTGCAGGGCTGCCAAGATGCAGCCGCGCCCCAGCGCCATGCCTGCCGGCAGCCCGACCGCGCCAGCTGGCGAGCGGCATGACCACACGGGCAAGGCGCCATGCAGACTTGTGTAGGGTCTGTCGGGTGCGCAGGGGTCCAGCGCATGTGGCCGCCACAGCTGCTGCAAATACATGAATTCGGATGTGCCTGCGGCGCGGCAAGGCAGGTAGTGGCTGCAAAGCCCGCAAAATCCTCACCGGCAACCTGTCGCCCTTGCGCGCCTGGGCGGGCAGGGCGCTATCGGGCGCTTGCTGCCTGCTGGGCGGGCCGGCAATCCGTGTGGGGCGGGCCGCCCGTGCCAGCATGACCGCTGGGCGTGGCAGGCAGCTGTGCTGCTTTGCTATCACAAACCACCCCACAGCTGCCGGAAGGCACCCCGCGTACTCGTTGGCCTTGTTTGTCCCGCCTATTCAGCGCCCTGTGCCCGCGCCCGCCACGCCCCGAGCAGCGCAGGACACGCCCCTCCGCCAGGCGCGCGACGTATGGCAGCGTCAGACAGAATATGGTGACACACGCTGCCATGGACACTCTGGCGCGGGCAGCACAGTGCCCGCGAGTTTAAGTAGGCGACCGCTCGGCAGGCCCCCGTGCCATGCAGTGCCGCGGCTGCACATGTCGGCCCGCCGCGGGGCCGCCCAGCCATGCGTTTGGCGCGAGCAGGCGCACGGCCGACCCTTAGCGCCCCCGAGCTGCAACTTGCCCGGCGCGCCCCCTGCCGCCGCCCCACCTTGCGCCGCGCTCGCCAAGCTACCTCCGATCCAACCGCCGCCGCCCGCCGCTCGCGGCCGCCTTGACAGCCCCCGCTGGCGCCGGCGCCGGCGCGGAGCCCGACCCGCCTGCGCCTGCCGGCCCGGGCGCCGCGGCGGCCGCGGGGCTCTGCGCGGGGCCCCGCGCGGGGCCCTGCGCGGGGCCCTGCGCGGCCCGCAGCGCGCTGAGCGTCTCGGGCGCGAGCGCGGAACTGGCCAGGCCGACCCAGGCGGCCTTGCTGACGGGCTCGTAGGTGTACACGCTGTAGAAGGCGCGCAGGAAGATGTCGCCGAGCACGAGCTTGCCGCTGGGCCCGCCGCCGACGAGGCCGGACATGCAGTATGCGGTGTCGCCGTCGCCCACCTGGCGCCGCGCCGCACGTGCATGTCGGCCGTCTGCAGCTGCCATGCTGTGAGCACACCAGTGCGCCGCATGGCTGCAATCCAGCCGTGCTTCCCTTGCAGCGCTCGATACGTGACGGTTGGAGCACGCGTGCGAGAGACTGCCCACTGCTAGCCACCATGATGAAGTTGAAAGCCGTGCCTCCATGACATGGTCAAGGGGCTGCGCACCGCCACGATGTACTGCCGCGAGGTGAGCTGGAAGATCTTGTTCCCGAGGACGAAGCCCATTGGCGGCAGCGCGTCGATCTTGGCCTCGTTGCAGCCGGACTCCAGCGTCCAGACGCGCGTCTCGTTCACGAACCGCATGCCCGGGATGCGCTGCGCCGCGCAGCGCCCGTCAGCATCCCCAGAGTGCAGCACCGCCGCCCGCGGCGTGCGCGGCCTGCACGGCGGCAGCAGCATCCGCGTCAGCGCGCGTTGGGGCGCACTGAGTTGACGGCGCGCGCGTCGTCGTCCGTCGCGGTCAGCAGCGATGTCCCCGTGTCCATGATGGCGCCCGTGGCGTTGATGCCCGTGATACCGTTGTCGCCGACCACCAGCCCGTCTAACGCAACCGTCCAGTACTTGTCGGAGATGACCTGCCGATAGGTGCCAGCCGCTCAGCGCTTGCGGTATGTTCAGCATGCGCTGCCTGCTCAACAGAGCGCCAGCCAGCCAACCCCACGAGCCTTGCCCTGCGGATGCAGTCTGCTTCATGCTTTTCCAGGAGCGCTGAGCTTTTCCAAGAGCGCTGTGCATGCTTCTGGGGACCCTGTCTGGGAATCCGCAAGAATGTCATGCTTTGTCATACAGGCACACATTTATGCCAGCCGCGACAGGTCCCGCAGGGCCGTCGCGGCATGTGAGCGCTCGTGCGCCTGGGCGCGCGCGGCAGGCAAAGAGCGCGTGCGGCCGGCGCCGCGCGCGCACCGGCAGGTCGGTGATGCCGCCCTCGTAGCGCGCGGGGTCCACGTTGCCGAAGCGGATGGACCCGGCGGGCTCCATGGTGGGGTCGGGGTTCAGCCACACGCCGAAGACGGGGATGTCCAGCATGCGCTGCGCAATCATGTTGAAGAAGACGGGCGCCACGCCCGTCTTGTTCAGCCGCGGCAGCGCCAGGCCCTGCGCGCGGCGCAGCATAACCTCAGCGTCCGGCCGCAGTGCCAGACGGCGCGGCGCCCCCGCTTGACCTCGGCAGCTCTCAGCCGGTGGGACCCGCGCCCTCGTCCGAGCGACGACCAGACCCTGCCACCTGCAGCAGCCGCCGAGGCAAACGTAATGGGGCGTGTACGGGCTGCGTGCAGCCACGCACAGCCCTGCATGTGAGCATACGCTAAGTAGGCCCTGCCACGCTCACAGCAGTGCTGTAGCAAGTTCACAAGCGCTCGTATACAAACTGCGTAGCACATACACGCAGCGTTGCCATAACAGAGCGCACGTGTCCAAGTAGCTGCGGCCCCTGTGTTCAGTGGCCGTGAGCAAGGTCAGACATCCGCTCGTTGCCGCCTGCGGCTCGCCCTCAGAACGCAGCAGTGTGACCCTGCCCACGCTTCCTGTGACCTCGACACGTGCATGCCCACTCTGCATATGGAAGCATGACAGGGGGTCCCCAGTACGTAAGGTCGGCCTGTTGTAGGCTGACAGTAGGCTGCAGACCCATCAGTAACCAGGCCTGCCAGTGCCGAACGGCACGTCACAGTCCCAGCAGGGTAGCAGGCGCAGCCGCCGCGGGGTCCAAACCAAGCACCAGCTCAGCCTCTCACTCACTCAGCAGCCTCAAAACACGCTCCGCCGGCACACAGCAGCTGCTCAGGTAACTGCCTTGCTGGCAGCCTGCACCCGCTTGCGCGCGCCCTGCAAGCCGCCGTGCATGCCGCTACCGAGGCTGCCGCCTGTCAGTCAGCCTGCGGCGGCGGGTGCGCCCTGCAAGGCCCCCCGGCGGTGCGCGGGGGGCGCACGAAGATGCCGTCGCACGACGTGGACGCAAAGTCCGCTGTGGAGTTGGTGGCCATGCCCACGCCCTGGTTGCTCACGTTGGTCAGTGGCAGGCCCAGCTCCAGCGTGTCATACACCACCATGCCGTCCACCACGCCCGAGCCATAGCGGATTGTAAAGTTCCTGTCCGCCGACTGCGCGCGCCGCGCCAGCACCCGCTGAGCGCCGTGCGCAGGCCCCGAGGGCGCGTCCGCACGCGCGCGCGCTACATGAGCGGCAGAGGCGCAGCGGCGACGGGCGGAGCGCGCGGACCCACCTTCAGCGACTTGGACTTGCCCTGGTCGAAGCGCGGGTGTGTCACGCACGAGGGCGTGTTGCAGCTGGTGTCTGGCAGCCATAGGTCCGCTGAACCCGTGTCAAAGCAGACATTGCTCTGCTGTGGGTCCGAGCCGAGGGAGATGACCCCGTAATCTGCCGCCCCAGCAGCCGTCAGCTGGAGTCCTTTCCACGCAGTTGGTGAGGCAGGACCCCAGCCACCACGCCAGCCCCGGACCGGAGGCCTGCCTCCGCAGAACGCCCACGACGCCTGCCCGGCGCTTGGAACCGCGTCACAGGCAGCAAGGTCCCGGCAGCGCGGGCACGCACAGAGGACGTTCCGTTGGGCCCGCTGCACGTTCTTGTCGAGCGTGCTGTTGTGGCGCCAGAGCGCGACGTCGAACGCGGCCCCTAGAGCGGGTGCAACGCAGCAGCAGGCCAGCAGCGTCGCAGCAGCCGCCACAGCCGCTGCTCTCATGTCGTTCGGGGCTGTGGCATGCCAGATCAGCGAGCTGCACAGGCAACCGGCCCCAAGTACGTCGTATGGGCCGCGCTCTTGACGGGCAGGCTGCATCAGGTCGGAAACCTCAAATCATTTCAAATTTTCCTAGGGCATGAAATGCGCATGCATGTGTCATGAATAACTGCGTCCTGATAATCGGTGATCGGCATCCTGCGCTTTACTCATCCGAGAGTCTGCAGCCAACTGTCAGGTTGCGGGCCGAAGCGGCTGCTCCAAGCGAGCGCGATATGTCGTGCAGTGTAGGAGGCCAGCTGCAGAGGCCCGCGGCCGTACACAGCTCACACACCACAGAGGCGGACGAACGCGCTGTGCTATAAGGTGTAGTACAGCTGCCTTGACCCACTCAAGGAAATCATGTGAGCGCAGAGTGTCTTTTACAGCGCGCCCCCAGGCTTGCCATAACGCGGCACTAACAGCACTTAAGCCTAACATCATCTCCCAAGGTTGGGTTCATATGGGCAGATGCAAGCCTGCAAGCCACAGGCGCGCCGGGCGCAGGCGCACAGCCGACAGCGCAAGATTCAGACCAGCTTCAGGCGGACAAAATATCTTGCATCAAGAACATGCATGCATCTGGATGTGATACACATCCGCGCTCGCTGCCCAGCCCGCCCTGATCAACTGAGACGAAACAGTGCCTGAAGACCAGGCGGCAGGCTGAATACGAGACAGCAATGATCAATTCCCATGCGCGTCCTAACGGAATGAAAGTGAGTGTGGGACAAGCTCAACCTGCGTACAGTGCGCAAACAACAATCGGCCGGAGCCAGGCAGCAGCAGGCGGCGCCCGCCTGCGGCCAGGTGCACGGAGGTCTGGCCTTAGCCCGCATGCACCTGGCCCCCACGTCGCGGGGCGCGTCCAGCTGGACAGCACATCCGCCGCACATGACCCGGGGGTGCTGCATGGCACGCCCGCCAAATTCGACAGCGCTCACAATGCTCAGCCTGGCCTATCAAACAGGGCCGACCATGTATGGCCAGCCGCACATGGGACTGCATACACCACCGCTCGCAATGAACGCGCAAGATCACGCACTCCCCGATCTACATAAGTTCCAGCAGGCGTCCAGCACCGCGCGCGCGAGACATCCAACATGCCCGGGACACGCCCCGGGGCTCTAGGGCACACGGGCGTGCTGGCGCCCGGCCGCTCAGCGCCCTGCGCGCGGCGTGGGCCCGCTCCGCGCTGCGAGGCCGCCGCCGGCCTGCGCCGCGGGCGGCGCTGCCGCGGGCGGCGCGCCAGCGCCGCCCACCTCGGACCCCTGCTCGCCAGCGGCGCCTGCGTTGCCCGCCGCACTGCCTGCGTCCAGGCCCCCGCCGTGGGCGGCCATGTAGCTCGAGGCGCCTGTCACGCGCGTCCCGAGCGCCGCCGGTGACTGGCGCCCCGGGTCGGCCGCGGCCGCCGCGGCTGCGCCCGCGGCGCCGGGCAGCTGCGCCACGGCACGGTTGGCGGATGCAGACGCCGCGGTGGGCAGGGTGTCGCCGGCGTCCTCGGTCCAGGCCGCGGCGGCCGCGATGCCGGGGTTGGGGGAGGGCGTGGGCCTGGTAGGCGAGGCCCGCTGGACGGCCACGCCGGCCGGCGGCGCCACCGGCGCGGCCTCGCTGTACCCGTCGCGCGCGAGCGGGTTGGGGCGCCGCGGCGCGCCCGCGTCCGGCCCCGCATTCGACCCAGCGTCCGCGGGCGCGCTGGCCGCGGCGGGCGCCAGGCCAATGAACGCGCCCGGGCGGCCCTTGCCGGGCGCCCGCTGCTCGCGGTAGGTGCTGTAGTACGCGCGCAGGAACGTCTCCCCGAGCACCACCTTGGAGCCGATCGCGCCGCCGCCCACGATGCCCGACATGCAGAAGCGGCCCGCGCCCGCGCCGATCTGCGCCCCGCTGCAGGCCGTGAGGGGCGAGCCGGCCCACATAGCGCCCTGCGCTGTCTCGGCACACGAGGCTGCACATGCGCCAGCCAGTTGCAGGGCCCGCGGGCGATGAGCGAGCGCCGCGGGCGCGCCTGCACGACATACTGCCGCGGGCTGAGCGTGAAAGCGTGGCCGCCCAGCACGAAGGTGACGTTGGGCAGGCCGTCCACGGCGTCGCAGCCGGCGTCCACGCGCCACAGCTTGGCGTCCGGCTGGTACGTCACGCCAGGCAGGCGCTGCGCGCAGGCGCAGACCCCCATGCGTCAGCGCCTGTGCGCTCTGGAGCACGCTCGGCGCCGCAGAGGTGGCATGAGCTGCACGCGCGCATACGTGCGCCGCCCGGCGCTGCGCGTCCCACCGCCGCGGTGTGCCCCGCGGCTGCTGATCTCGCAGCCCAGCGCGGGCGAACAGGCGCGCCTGCGCACCGTGTTGATTGAGCGCGAGTCCGCGTCGGAGCACGTGATGAGCGTGGTGCCAGTGTCAAGGATGGCAGCGCGCGCGCTCAGCTGCACGCGCGCGCTGCCCACGCTCGCGGCCCCCATCGCCAGCATCCAGTACCTGCCCCGGCGCGGTCGCGCGCCTGTCAGTCCTGACGCGGCCTGCACACAGTCCTTCCGACCCAGCCACTGCCGCCCGCGTCCCTGCCGCTGCTTTGCGGCGCCCGTGCATGGCTAGCTTGCCTGGTCTGTGAGGCAGGCGTGTCACCAGGTCCTACTTTCCCTGGTCCTGAGAGGACTCGCATGCAAAGCAGGTGCGCTGGCAGCAGGACGGCTGATGCATGCGCAGGTACCGCCGCTGCAACAGGACAGCAAGAGCGCGGCTGCCACGGGGCCGCAGCCAGGCGCGCACTTGTCGCTCACGACCGGCAGCTCCACGAGCGGGCCGTCCTGCCGGTCGACGCTGGCGCCGCCGAAACGGATCTCGCCGGCGGCCACCTCGGACACGTCCGGGTTGAGCCACAGCGAGAACATGGGCGTGTCCAGCAGGCCCAGGTCCAGCATGCGCCAGAAGCCCGGCCGCCCGCCCGAGGCCTTGGACAGGCTGGGCAGGGCCAGGCCCTGCGAATGCGCGGCCGCGCCTGTCAGCCGAGGTTGCAGAGCGGGCGGCCTGTGGGCACTGTGCAGCCGACGCTGCGCCTGCTGCCGCAGACGCGCATCTGGCAACGTGGAGACGCTGGCGCTGCTGCGCAGCCTGCGCATACATGGGGTGTGAGAGGCAGGGCCGCACGAAGATGCCGTCGCAGGAGGCGGCGTCAAAATCAGGCGACGCCTGGCTCGCCAGGCCGAACGTCTGCGCGGGCAGCTCCAGCGGCGGCTGTGCGAGCGTCAGCGTGTCGTGCGCCAGCTTGCCGCTGACCGTCCCTGTACCGTACTTTATGGTGAACGCCGCGGCGGCGCCCTGCAAGGGACGGAGGAACCGCGGTCAGGCTGGCGTGTCTGGCTGGCGCAGCGACCCCCGCTGCACTCCCCCGCACCCTCGCCCCCACAGGCTGCCCCGCCAGGCGCACCTGCTGGAAGGTGCTGCTGGCGCTGCGCGCAAAGCGCGTATGCGTACGGCACGACGGCGACTTGCAGTCGTCGGACGGCAGCCTGCGCACGTGCACTGCGCTTACAGCCGGCCCTCGGGCACGCCGAAAGCGGCGCAGAGCGCCGGGAGGTGGCACGGGAGCACGCACCACAAGTCCGCGGAACCCGTGTCGCAGCAGAGCAGGAAGCGCTGCGCTGGTGTGCCCATGAAGGCTTCCGCATAGCTGCGCAGGTGTTGGCACAAGTTAGGTCGCTTGACACCTACCGGCATGGCAAGGGGCTGTGCGTCATAGTTTGGAAGATGTAAACGTACTAGAGGACATTGCGAGCCGAGCGGCCCGGGTCTGCGTCCAAGAGGCTGCCGCGGCGGTAGAGCGGCAGCACGGCCTGCCCAGCGCGGCCGGGGACAACGCAGGCGACCAGTACGAGCACGCCGGCCACTGTCCGGCAGCTGCAGCAACTCGGCAGGAACATACCCCTGCCCCGGGCGCCATTCATGGGCTGCAACTTGTCGTAGTGGGACCCCGCGGGCGTCCTGAACACACAGAAGCTAGCATTGGGCCCCTCGACACGCTGTGGCTAGGTGCATGCTGCTCGGAATCGGAGCAGCACAGCGAGCAGGCGGGCGTCGCTACGCGCTGCTGCCGGTCTACAGGAGCAGCGCTTCAGTGCGCTCGGCAGAAATCTAACGAGTTCAAGTTCCAACCCTAACTGCTCGATCTTAGGGTCCAAGATACAAAGGCTTACAATCTGCAAGATAGACAAAGCATGCTCAAACACGCTGCCTGCACGTCATGCGAGCCCGGCGGCCTGCTCATGCAGGCCGTGTGGCACACGCGCGGCCACGAGCGCGCGCACAGTGTCCAGCGCCGCGGCCTGCTGCGGCGGCTGGCCCCACAGCTCCAGGCGGGGCCTGTACTGCCGCATGGCGCGCTCCTCCTCCGCGCTGAGCCGCCCGTTCCCGCCCGGCAGGCCTGTCGCCCCGGGGCGTGCTCTGTGCGCATGCGCGCGGCGCGGACCTGCAGTGCGCGGAGCGGCGCCGGGGAGAGCAGTACCAGGGACCAGGGCGGCCAGCAGCCTCCCCCGGCGCCCACTTCCGCCCACACCACGCTGGTCGCGTGTGTGCCAGGCAGGCTGGAAGGCAGGAGGGCGCTCACCGGCTGGCACACAGTCGCCCTCGACTGCGGCCGCGATGGCTGCGGCGACCGCGTCCGCCGGCGGGCTGGCGTCCACCCAGGCGTAGGCGGGCTCGCCGCGGAACCAGGAGAGCTGGCTGTGGCACAGCCGCCGCGTGGCCGCCTGCATGTCCTGCACCATGGCCACCTGCATGCATGCGCGCGGCCTGCGTGACCACCGCGCCCGCGCCGCCCTGGCAGGCATGCTCAGCGGGCGCTGCGACTTTCGCACCATTGGCGATTGTCCAGAGCCGTATGCGCGGGCCCTCCCCACGGCAGCGACGGCGGCCAAGCATGGAGAGCACGCATCGTCCCTCTTTGGAGCTACTAGGCGCTTGACGCAAGCCCTGCAAAAGCGCTGAACGCGCTGCGCCGGGCGCGCAGGGGTGCCGCCGTGGCCCGGCACGGAGAGGGCCGGCGCGCCAGGCCGTCGGCGGAGACGGCGTCCGGCCGGGCGTGGCAGCGCTGCAGGAAGTCCAGCGCCTGGCGGTACCCGATCGCGCGCGCCGCGCAGCAGCTGTCCGCCGGCAGGCCCGCGTCCAGCAGGCCCTGCGCCTCCTGCGCGCCGCGCGGCCGGCCCGCTCAGCGCACCGCGCGGGCCGCTCAGCGACGGCCTCATCGGAAGGGCCTGTGTCTGGGGCAGCGAGTGGGCTCAGCGTCGAGCAGACAGCCTGGCTTGCCGGAGCTTGTGCACCCGGGCGCCTCCGACAGCCTGCCCCAGCGAGGTAATAAGTCCATGAAGTGGGGGGGACGTGAAACTAAGCGACCAAATGCTACTGCTGGAAGCACAAACACACGTCGAAAGGCCCGTTTAGGCGCCTCTCAGAGCAGCGCGGGGCGCTTGCGGCCGCCAGGCCTGTAAGGGCGGGCGCCGCGCGCCGCGCCTGTAGCAGGCCGTCGGCGGCAATGCGCTCGCAGCGCGCGTCGATGCGGCGGTACAGCTGCTCGCGCGGGCGCGCCAGGAAGAAGCGGCGCACGTCGTAGTCGGGCGGGCCGGCGCGGTCGTGGTCCAGCTCGGCCAAGGGCCGCCGCGCGGCCAGCAGCACCTCCAGCACGCGCGCCAGCCGGTACCGGTTGTTGGGCTCCCCGCGCAGCCTGCGGCGGCCCACGCCTCCGTGCCCCGGGATGCCGTGGGGCCCCCCGGGCAACGCTCGTGCATGATGGTGCGGCAGGGGCCCATTGCTGCGTGAGCAGCCCCGCATGGACTGGACCCGGGGCCCCGACGTAAGCAGTTTGCGCACCGGCCCACCCGCATCACCCATGCTGCAATAGCGCCCGTCGCTGCACACCCTGTCGCCGCAAGCGCGGGCAGGACCGGGCGAGCGGGACCACCTTGCAGCGGCATCCGGGTCGCCCGCTGCCGCGACGGCCGCCACGCCCGCCTCCCACTGCTCGGCCTCGCTCAGCTCCGCGCCCTTGGCCGCGGCCGCGCACGCCAGGGCCTGCCGGCAATGCACAGCTGCCGCGCGTGACCATACAGTCCCGCACAGGGGCGAGGCACTTCCCGCTGCGGCCTTTGTCCCATCGGCGGTTCAGCTTCCACCAATACACAATGCTGCGGTTGTACGGTTTGCTTGAAGCTGGAGTCATAGGACAGCCCAGCGCACGCCATCAGGCAGAGCAGAAGCTGCAGCGCGCGCTGCTGGGGACGCGGGCGCACCCGCTCGAGCGCCAGCTCGGCAGCCGCGGCCGAGGCGCTCGTGGAGCGCGGCGTGCTGGGCTTGCCGTGCACGTACCAGCGCAGGTAGAAGCCGGTGCCGCCCACCACTATCGGCGTGCGGCCCCTCTGCTCGCCGGCGCCCCAACTTTTCACCCACTGGCCCTCGCCCCAATGACTCACACCAGAACCAGGGAGAGCTTGCAGTGCAGCAGCGCGCCCTCAAGATGTCGTCCGTGATGGGTCGGGCCAGGTCGTAGAAGTCGCCGGCCGAGAAGTTCTCGTGCGGCTCCAGAACATCTATCAGGTGGTGCACCACAGCTCGCCGTGCTTCCACAGAAACCTGTGTGCCAGGACCGCGCCATGCTGTTTATTTACAGTGGCAGTCCCACAGTGGCAGTCCCAACTCAGGTTGGACAATGTTTGACAACAGCGTTGGATGTCCAGTGCAGTGACGCCTGGTCGCACTTGCTGCAGCTCACCTTGTCGGAGCCAACATCGAGGCCCGTGTAGACCTGCACGGAGTCTGCGCTGATAATCTCGCCGTTCAGCCGCTCAGCCAGCGCCAGGGACACATTGGTCTTGCCGACCGCTGTCGGGCCCGTGACAACAACAACCTTTTGCCTGCGGCGCCAGGCTTGCAAACTCTCCTCCTGTGCCAGCCCTGCCACAGCCACAGCTCCGGGCCGTTTGGCGGTGCTGTGCAGATTCGGCTTACCAAGCCTGCAAGCCTGCGCACGCAGAGCCCGGCACACCCAGCGCACGTTCATGCACACATCAATACTACCTTCTCCTCCTTGTCAACGGAGCAAGCAGCAGGCCAGGGCTTGGCCCTCATTACTGATGGCCACGTGCGCACGTGCCGAGACATTTTGACTTTTGAGCGCACCCCTCCCCCTGACCCCACCTCCCGAGAAGAGCTCGTGTGGGTGGATACAGTATGGCACCAGCGACTGGCATAGGCTGGCTGTTTCCGAATCTGCGGGTGAAACCCAAGGGTGCGCGCCAATGCCTGTGCTTTTAAACTGCATCGCTGCAGTACCTGCACTATCGCACGCAGTGCATTGGCGGTCATTGCTGCCATGCACTGGCTCAGCTAAGCGCAGATGGCGCGCAGAGGCCTATGAAGCCGCGTCAAACGGGCTCATTGTGCTCTTTCTGTATGCTGGTGCGACCCCATTATTGTCTGCTGTGCTGAGCATTGGCCCCCCCTCCCCTGGCCCCCTGGACGGTAGAAACACAGCACTGCAGCTGGAGCGCACCCCTCACAGCTTGATGTGGGTGCGCGCAGCCCTCTACCTAGCCACGGGAAGCACTTTCCTGCCACCCGACGGCAGCGCGTGGGCGGTCTGCCTGGTATGGGCGGTCTCTGGCACGTGCGGCTACATTGTCGACAAGGTCCGGCCCTCACTGAGCTGGCAAGGAAGGGTGAGGTCCACGATGTACTGACGCTCTGCCTTGTATGTAACAGCTGAACTTCCCGAGCGCGCTCGGCATGATTCTGAGCGGGATGATGCTCCGCAACGTGGGCACCGGCATCGCCATCCGCGGGCTGCAGGCCGCGTGGTCAACGAAGATCCGTGCCGCTGCACTTGCTATCATCTTCCTGCGCTCAGGCCTGGAGATCGACCTGGAGGTGCGCCGTTCGCCAGGCAGTGCGTTCCCTCTGCACTGCTCTGCGGCCAGCGCACCCGTTCTCACTGCTCCCGGGCGCCGAGCGCAGATCTTAAAAAAAGTCGGCGGCAGCGCGGTCCGCCTGCTGTTCATCCCGGGCCTCGTGGAGGCGTTCTTTGACGGCGGCGTCGCCATCCCCCTCTTCGGCATGCCGCCAGCCTTCGCCTTTGCGCTGGGCTTCATCCTCAAGGTGTGCTGCGCTCGCGTGCCAGGGTCAACTCCTGCTCTCGTTGCAGGTCTGCATGGCCGCCGCGACCGGTGCCTGCCAAGCTGTGCGCTTGTCCGGGGAGCTCACGCGCGGCAAACCCCGCAGGCAGTGGGACCTGCGCTGGTCATCCAAGCGATGTTCGAGGTGCAGCAGCGCCGCCTGGGTGTCGCGAAAGGTCCGCATGCTTGCGCAGGCGCTGGCAGCACCTGGTTGTGCTCTGACGCCGCCTGCGGGCACTTGAGTGAGCAGCACATCAGCAATGCCATGCCTCTGCATGCATCTGCCCCCGGAACAGCAACCTGCTCAGGGCGCCTGCGACAAGGGGCCGCAAGCTGGCGGTGCGCGCATGCGGCGCGACCGAGCGCCGCTGCGCGCGCGCGCAGCCATCCCCGCGACGGTGGTCGCGGCGGCCAGCTTCGACGACGCGATCGCGATTACCGGCTACACGCTGTGCATCAACCTGGCGGTGCGCAGCGCGGGCAACGCGGCCTGGTCGGTCGCGCACGGGCCCGTGTCCATCGTGCTCGGCGTCGCCGCGGGCGCGGCGGCCGCGCTGGTGGCCGCGAGCACGCGGCTGTGGTGCACTGGCGTGCGGCGTACGCTCGCCATGGTCTTCATGGGTGCGGCCCTGCGGGGCCGCTCGCGCCCCGCCTGCCCGAGCTAGCGGGGGCGGAGCCTCCACGCACAGCGCAGGGCCGCGCGCGTCCCTGCCGGCGCGGCCGTGGGTGCCGCTGTGGTGGCCCCGCCATGACAGCGCATGTGGCATGCGCTCGCCGACTCAGACGCGCCAGCCAAGCAAGCGCCCCTGCGCGGAGCGGAGCCGGCCGGCGAGTGGTCGGGTAGATGCGCGAAGCGCGGCGGCGCGCTTGCAGTGGTGCTCGACCGCGCTGCTGGGCAGCTGCGCTGACGGGCGGGGCACGCGGCGCGCGCAGCCCTGGCGATGAAGTTCTTCTTCGACGAGTACAGCTTCACGTCGGCCGGCGCGATCGCCGCGCTCGTGCAGGGCCTGGTCGCCAAGGAGCTGTGGCGCCGCGGGCTGCCGCGCGCCCTGGCCGGTGCGCCCGACAGCCTGCCTGCACGCGCAGGGCCGCCGACGCCCCAGCGCCTGGCGAATGCCACCGCTGCGCATGCAGGCGCAGCGCTCCGCCTCATGATGACGCCTTGACTGCACAGTCCAGTTTGCCCCTGCTTCGCTCGAGCCTGCGCTTAGAGCCGCCAGCAGACACAGAAAAGTACGTCTCGGCATGGTAGGTGCTGCACAGCTGGGGCGCGGCGGCAGCGCGGCGCCCGGGGCTGGCCTGAGCGTCGGCGCGCGCGCGGGGCAGGGGAGAGCGGACCGCAGGTCGCGCGCGTAGTCGAGCGCCACCTGCGCTGGTTATGGCGCTTCGTGACGATGCCCGTGCTGTTCGGCCTGGTCGGCGCGACCGTAAACTTTGCCGTGCTCGACCGCGGCATCATTGCGAGGGCCTGCATCATCGTCATTGCAGGCGCGCGCCGCCCGCCAGCTCAGCCGTGCACCGCACTGCTGTCGACCTGCCGGCACGCCAGTGGGCATGCATGCGTGCAGAGTCGCGTTGCTGCTGATGTCGAGCATGTGCGCTTGGTCTTGTGTCAGCCCGCGTCTGCGCGCCGTGGCGCCGGGCTGCACATCTGCCGCCGGTGCCATGCGGGTCTGAGCAAAGGAGCGAATTGGACGGCAGACCAGAGTAGAGCGCCAGGAGCGGGGCTGCCGCCGGCCGCGCCGAGGCGCGCACGTCCAGGGGCCGCGCATGCTCGCCGGCGGCAGTGAGCGTGCAGAGCTCGCGCGCAGGCCTGGCGGTGCGCATGCCGGTCACGTTTGCGGTGATGTCGGGCGGGTTCACGCTGCGCGAGAAGCTCTTCTTCGCCATCGCCTGGTCGCCCAAGGCGCGCCCGCGCGCGCGCCGCCCTGCCTGAAGCCGCCCTGCCTGCAGCCGCGGCGGCTGCGCCCGGCGCGTCGCGCCCCGGGGCGCTGCGCCCGGCCCGCCGCGCGGCCGCCCACGCGCCGGCCGCGCGCCCTAGACGGCGCCCGCGCCACAGACGACGCTGAGGCCGCGCGCCGCCTGTTCCTCGTCCGCGCCATGGCCGGGCGGCCCGGCCGAGCGGCCGGGCAGCCGAGCGGGCAAGCGCGCCGTCGCGCCGCGCAGGCGACGGTGCAGGCCGCGCTGGCGGCGTCGCCGATGGACGCGGTGCGCGCGGCGTACCCGGGGCCGCCCACGCCCGAGGCCGCCCGCTACGGGCGCTTTGCGGAGGACGCGCTGGTCACCGCCGTCTTCTGCATCGTCATCTGCTCCGCGGTCGGCACGCTGCTCATCCGCTGGTTCGCACCGGCGCTGCTGGACCAGGCGCGCGCGCGCGTGGGCCCGGGGGCTCTTGCCTGCGGCTGCGTCGCGCCGGTGCTGTGGGCCGGGTGTCCGCCCCGCCTGTGAGCTGCCTGGGCGGGCCTGTGAAGCGGCCTGGCTGGCGCAGCGCCGAGCCTGCTGCACATCCTGTCCGCCTGCTGCTGAGCATAGGCGCCCCCCCCCATGGCAAGCTGTTGCCCGCAATTTGCTGGTTGCGCTGCGACGGCCGCCATGTTGCCAGCAATTCTCGGTGGGCGGTCCACTGCCGTCTTTTGTTGCTGTCGGTGCTTCAGCGCGCGGCCGGTGCAGGCCGGAGATGCTGACGACCCGACGGCGGCGTTCGTGCACGGCCCGGACAGCGCGGCCGGCCGGCCGTCGGCGGCCGCCACCGACAACAGTGCGCCCCCCCTCTGCAGGCTGTCTTGTGCTGCTCAACCATGGCAGCGCACATACACAGGTATATTTCTCCCCATTTTTTCCTCTCCCTTTGGTTTGTTGACAGCACTGGCTGTAGTTGCAAGTGTGGACCTTGTTGCCCTCTTGTTTGTTTGCCAGGTTTCCTGCGCTGCCGCCTCTAACAGGCGAGGTGGAGCTGGGGGGCCTGGGCGGCCCGGGCGGCGCGGCGGACCTGCTGCCTGCGCAGCAGCGAACACCGCGCGCGACCGCGGCAGCAGCTGCAGCGGCGGCGGCCAGTGCCGCGGCGCCGGCCGGCGGCGCTGCGGGCGAGCGGCCCGCCGCGGCGGCGCAGGACGAGCTGGTGCGCGGCGCGCAGCTCGGCATCTACGTCGACAGGTGCGCCGCGGGCCCCGGGCTGCAGTTATCTGTGAGGCTGCAGCCGCTCGCCGGCTGGCCTGCTCTGCACGAGCGCGCTGGGGCACCTCAGCTGGGGGCTGGTGCGGAGGCGCCGCGCAGCTGGGCGCATGTGCCTCGCCGAGCGGGGCAGACTGTTTGCTGCCGGCTCAAATTCCGAACGGCCCCCCGCCCTGCGCTGCCGGCGTGCCCCAGAAGTCGGTAAGCAGGGGGTGCACCGTCCGCCCAGCGCATGACCCACGCGGCACCGTTGGCGTGCCGGGCAGCAGCAGGCATGCCCGCCGGGGCGGCCGCCGCGGCTGACACGGAGGCCGCCCGCGCGCAGCGTGGACGAGGCCGCGCAGGAAGTGGAACGACAGGCCAGGGCGGCCGGCGTGGGCGACCTAGGCACTGAGACGCTGCTGCGCAGCGTGCGCGAGCTGCGCCGGGTGCGCTGCCCGCCGGGGCGCGCGCTCTGCGCGCCTGAAGCTTCCCTCTGCCGCCCCCTCCCTGCTGCAGGCGGAGCCTGTGTGGAGGGCGCGCCTGTGCTGACCGGGGTCCGCTGTCGCCGTGCTGTGGGCCAAACACGCAGCCCTGTAGGGTGGTGCAGAGCCGGCTGCATGCTTGCAGGCTCTGTTGCAGTAAGAAAAGCGTGCGGTTGGTGAGGGGGTAATGTGACCCTTGGCCTGGCTGCTTGGAGGCTCAACGTGTGCTGTGCATGCATTCAGCGCCGCGTGCGCACTCCCGCACCGCTTGAAGCGGGCCTGTGCCCGCTCGCCAGCACGCCTGCTCTGAGCAGGACCGCAGCCAGCCGGGGCTGCCGGTGCAGAAGCTGGAGGACGCCGCGGCGGCCGACGGCCCCGCAGAGGTGGAGAGCGTGGACGACTTTGTGCGCGCAACCGCGCTGCCGCTGCGGCACCGGCGCACCGCGCGGCCGGGCGGCGGCGGCGACGGCGGCGGCGGCGAGGCGGCGGCGAGCCCGCGCCGGCGCTCGCAGCTGTAACGACGAGCGCTTTGGGGCTTCTATATGGTTTATTGCGGCGCCGTTGCGGCTTTCCCCCGGGCGTATGCGGCTCAGGCCGCTTCTCAGCAGAGAAGGTTGTTGAACTGCTGTGTCAGGCCACTGTCTGGCAGCTGTCAGAGACGGGCGCAAGTGCCTGCGCTTGAGCGCGCCTGCTCACAGCGCCACCAGCGTGCGTGCTGGGCGCTAGCGCCCACAGAGCGGTCTCGCAGCTTGAAGTATGGTCTTACAGCTTGAAGTATGGAAGAGCGCGGTTTGCTTGGTGGACTTTCAGCATGTCATCTTTGCAGACGGGCTGTGCTCTGGCCTCTCTTGCCTGCTGCCCACTTTTTGGTTTGCTCTTTGCGAACAGGCTTGCAGATCACTTGTTGCAAATCGTGGACGAACGTGCCGGGCTGTCACTGGTGTGTTAGCAGACTGGCCACTTGCACTGGAGGCCGGGTAGCACTTGGAGCCCAGGCGCGGTGGCACGGCTGACAAGGCCCTACCAGGGCTAAGTGAAGTATCACCCGGCCGAATGCATATAGATGATGCCCCGTAGCCCCGCATTGGGCAGCGTTCAAAAACTATTTGCACAACCACAGCTCCTGCACAGACCTGGACACAGGCGCAGTGCGGGCGTGCGCTGCGCGGGAGACGGAGCCTGTGCACACCCGGCGGAGGGCATCCCGAGGCAGCTGGCACACACGCGGCGCGCGCGGGCCAGGCCGTCACTTGAGCAGGTGAGCAAGGCCGACAGGGCAGACTCGCCAGGCGGTCAGGCGGCGCGCCGCGCTGGCGGCTGCGCCCCAGGCGTTGTGTGGTTCAACCGTCATGCGCGGCACTCTGCTGTACCGCCGCCTGATCGCGCGCGCCGCCCGCCGCACCGCCGAAACGTGCATACGCGCGTCGTGCGCGCCTGAGTGGCGCCTGGGCTGGCCTCCTGTGCTGTGGGCTGTGCGTGCCGCTGCTGAAGCCCTCGTCATTAAGCCCTGGCGCACCGCGGGCTTCGGCGCACTTCTCGCCGCCGCTCAAGGGCAGTTGGCGTGGCTGCACTTGCTGTTGCGTGGAGCGGCATGCAGGCTTGAGGGGGAAGCCTGCTGCAGCTTCCCTCGTCATGCAGCACTGGCAGTAAATATAACAAGATGGCACCTGGCGCGCAGGGCTCGCACCGTCTTCCTGTGCGCGCTGAGCAGCTGCCGTCGGAAGAGTCTGGGCGGTTGCGCTGCTGACGGAGGTGCGAGGGCCGGCGGATGCCAAACCCCGTTTCCAACGGATGCATGAGCAGGAGGCTGCTCTCCGTCACGGCGGCCACCTGCGGCGCAGAGCAGTTTGCTGAAACGTCTGCTACTCCGCTGCCTGCCCTGCAATCCTTGTTTTGCTGCCCATCAAGAGCGCGGCCAGCCTTAGCTAGGCCCGACGGATGCCACGCGCTTGGCCTGCCCACGCCCGGGTTGCTTTGCAGGTGCCTGGTACGCGCTTCGTCGGGACCTGAGGCGAGGGCCTGCGCGGCGCCGGCCATGGCTATGCAGATACTGGGCAAGCGGGTGGGCGCCCCCTTGGAGCGCTGCGTGGCACCTGCGCCGCCTCCTCCTTGGGAGGCCCCACGGAGCCTGCTGCGACGCGCGCTCACCTTGTGGCACGCGCTGCCGGCGCGGCCCGCTGTACTCAGCACAAGCAGACGGGGCCCAGCAGTCCAGCGCTCATGCGGCGGACGCTGCGGCGGCAGAGCGCCGAGCCGCTGGACATGGAGCTGGCGACCACGTTCCCAGACCCCAACTACCCGAACTGGGCGATGCCTGCGATCGTGGATGCGCCGCCGCCCGCCAAGTGGGCGCGGTCCGAGCCGGCGGAGGCGCCTCTGCTGGTGCCGCAGGTGCGGCCCTGCCGCAGGGCGGACCGCCGCTCGGCGAGCGTGTTGTCCTCGTGCTCTGCTGCCCCTGTGCCGCCCGTCAGCCGTGCAGGCCTGCCGTGGTGAGTGCGCAGCAGGGGCTGCTCTATTGCAGGGAGTTGCGCAAGGCGGGTCCCGCACAAAGTGCTGGCAGGAGCTCCGCTTGGTCCCTGGTGTCCGTGCATGCCCGCTGGCTGCACTGCTCATGGAGTCCCCTCCGCGCGCTGGTGCCGCGCCTCTGCGCGAGCGTGCTCGCCCCGCCTGCTGTTCACAAGCAACGCTCCGCTCTACGCCTGCGCCCGGCCCCATTCCACTTGCGCAGGACCCGGCGCCCCACCCGCTGCCGCACGCCGCCACACCACGGCGCCCTCCTGCCCGTCCAGGTCGAGAGGCTCGAGAAGCCGCGTGGCAACAGCGGGCGGCCGGGCCGCAGCGGACGCGGGTCTTCGGGCAGGGAGACCGACATTGCGCGCGGCGGGCGCCCGGTCACCTGGATCGGCGGCGGCGGCATGAACCCGCAGTGCGTCCCCGGCCCCTTGGCAGCCTGGCGCAGCGGGCCGCCCAGGACGCATGCCGCATGGCTTTGCTGGCCGACCGGCTGGCTCGCATCATGGCTGCCATGCGCCGCTGCAATAGTAAACAATGGCAGACCTTGCTTGGAGAAGAAAGTGAGGGCAGACACATCGGCCGCAGGGACCTGATCGGCCTGAACGTGCCGCGGCTGCGCGCGCTGTTCCTGGAGGTCTTCGGCCACCACACGGCGTCCAACAACGGCGCGTGGCTGCGCCGCAAGCTGGCCGAGCCGCCGGACTCGCTGCTGGGCCGCGGCCGCTCGGCCACGATCCGCAAGCGCGACGCCGGGGCTGCCATCTGGAACAGCGACCCGACAAGGCCGCCGGCGCGCGCCCTCGGCCCCCGCCCCGCTCCCTGTCAGCGAGCCCCGGGCCGCTTGGCTGGCGCGTGCACGCACGGCGCCTGCGCTGACATCGCTGCAGCAGCAGGCCATGGGCTGACCCGGAGACCTGCTGTCAGACCAATGGCAGTCCCGCTCAGCTGTTCAGGAGGCCAGCGAGCCCTGACCCAAGGACGGCTGTGTGGCAGGGTGCGAGCAAGAAGCGGGCGGCGCCGGGGACGACTTTTATCACCGTCGGCTGCGGCTGGGAGCCAGCCGCGCCCTCGGCGGGCTCGCAGCCGTCGTCGCCGCGCGGCACGCCGTCGCGGCACCCCAACCAGCCGGCGCGCGCCCCGCTCGGCGCCCGGCTTGCCCTGCTCGCCCAGCTGCCGTCCGCGCGCATGCATGCTGGGCTGTGCATGCTGAGACGCCTTTGTCCCATGATGGCCATGCCGGCCTGTACGCGCGGGCACCTGCAATCCGCACCCCGCACGAGCAGTCGTCCAAGCGGCGTGCCAGGCAGCCGAAGCGGGCCCGCCGCGCGCAGGTCAACGCCGGCCACGCGCGCGCGACCAAGCTGACGTACAGCCGGTCCAAGCCGGCGCTGGGCTTCCCGCGCCCGGGCTCGGCGGCGGCGGCCGCGCTGAGCGCGCTGGAGACGGCGGGCAGCGGCATGGAGCGCCGGCTGCTGTGCCGCGAGGACCTCAAGTGCGCCGGGCAGCTGCGCGAGCAGCCGGTGGAGCTCTTTTGGCCGCAGGACGACACCTGGTGGCCCGCGCGCATCACCGACGTGCGCCCTCCATCCCTGGGGCGGTGCCGTCATGTCGGGGAGCCTGCCCGCCGCGCAGGAGGAGTGGCAGCACATGGCCTCCGTTGCACCCTGCAGGCAGCCCGCATCCTGCTGTCACCCGCCTCGCATGAGTCGTAGCGTCGCATGCAGCAGGCAGCACATGCGGCAGGGAGCCAGCCGCCCTGGGCATAGCACAGAGCATCGCTTGAGGCCGGGCTGCCGCAAAATTAAGCTTTTGATACTGATTTTTTTGCCTTTACGATTCATTTTTGATCAGCCGTGCCGGGGCGGCGCAGATCAACGACCACGTGTGCCGCGTGGCGTACGAGACGGGCGAGACAGAGGAGCTGCAGGTCGACGAGCTCATCCGCGACGGCATCATGAGCCTGGGCTGGCGCCGAGCTCGCGCGCCCAGCGCCGCCGCCGGCGACCACGCCTTCTTGTCCCGCGCGGGTGTGGCTCTTCCAAGCATGCGAGCGTGTGCATGCACTGTGCACGCGTGCTACGCCGGCAGGGCAGCACCCGGCAGGTCGCACCCGCTGCAGCCCGTCGCACCAGCGGCGCTGCCAGGACTGCTGAGTGGCTGCACCACAGCACCCCAGCTGCCGTTGGGCGGGGACACCGCCCGTCTCGCAATGCAGCCAGCGTGCTGCTGACAGCGGCCTGCCCCCGCGCGGCAGGCCGCTCAGGCCACTCCGAGCACGCCTACGCGCCGGCCTGCGCGTCGGTGGACGGGCGCGCCGCGGCGGAGGCCGCGCTGGCCGCCGGCGGCGACCTGATCCAGGTGCGGGCCGCGCGTCCGCCGGGCCCGGCGCCCTGGTCACCCGCCTGTGTGCGCCGGGCGCGCCAGCCCGCATGCGACTCCCTGCGCTCCCGCCCGTACGACTAAGCAGCCTCGTTGTGCTTCCGTCCAAGGCTTGACACCTGTGCCAGACACCTTTGCATGATCCCAGGCTCATGCACCTCGGCATGCACACCAGCTTAGAGCGCGTCCGCATGCCGAGCCATGTCGGGGCGCCCCGCCAGGGCGGCAAGGTGATGGGCGAGCTGGCCGCGCACGCGGCGGCGGCGCCCGGCGCCGGCACCGCCACGCCCAGCCTGCTCACGCCGGAGCTGCGCGGGATGCTGGACGCGGCGCCGGCCGCCGCGGATGCGGCCGCCGCCGGCGTCCTCGCCTCGCCCTGCATGTTTGTGGTGCGCGGCCGGCCCTGCCCGCGCGCCTCGGCTGCCCGGCTGGACTGCCGCGCGCGTGCACCGCCCCGCGGTCTGGCCCCATCCATGCTGCGGTCCTGCGCGCGTGCCAACAGGGCCCCATGCGCTGCGCAGCGCAGCTCGTGCAGCCGCGGGCTGGCCCGGGGGCACGTGCGAGCGCGGCCCGCGCTTGCAGCCCCGCCTTCGGCCGCGCTGCGCTGGCCGCTCATGCGTCTTTCTCAGACGTGGTGTTGCTGCGCCGCAGGTGGCGCCACAGCGGCTGCCGCTGCCGGCGGGCATGCCAGCCGCGTCGCCGGCGCACGCGTCATCGGGCAGCGGCGCGTCCGCGCTGGACCACCTCCGCGTGGCGCGCGCGCCCACGGCCTCGCCGCTGGACGCGGCCACGCAGGCGCGCCCCTACTGCGTCACCCACCCAGCCGTGCACTTGGCTGCGTTTGCGTGCGCCACTGCACGCGCGCCCCGCGCGGTCGACCAGGCTGTCATGGCCAACCCGCTGCACAGCCCTGCCCGCTACACGCTGATTAACAGAGCGACAGAGCAGCGCGCCCCGCTGCCGGCGCGGCAGCATCGCCGACCGCAGCCGCATCCGCGGCGCGCAGGACTGGGCGGACGCGCTGCTCAACCACGCGTCGGGCAAGGAGGCGCCGCGCGCTGAGCGCGCCGAGAACCCCGGCCATGGGCACGGTCCGGAAGGCGCGCTCGCGCGGTCGCCGCGCCCCGGCACGCTGCGCATGCTGCGCAACGCGCCGCAGCCGACCGCGCACGCCGCCGCCGCGTTCAGCTTCGTGCCGTACGCCACGGGTGCGCCCGGCGGCCCCGCTCATCTGCGCGCACCGGCCCGGCATGCGTCTCTTCTTGCAGGCGCTCGGTGACGACATGGCTGAGGACGGCCAGGCGTGCCTGACTCGCGTGCGCGCCGCTCTCAGCCTGGTGGCTCGCGGCGCGCGCAGGCGACCCGTCCGCGGTCAAGCTGGAGCGCGGCGGCGCGGCGCCGTCGCCGCGGGTGCCGGGCGCGGACTTCCGCGTGGGCGCATGCCACGCTGGCGGCGCGTTCGGCCTTTACACGGATGCCGCAGGCGCGCCCTGCAAGCCGGGCCCTGGGGCAGAGCAGACGGCCGCGCTCGGGCTCCCGACCTTGCTACAATGTTTTACAACTCAGGCTGAGACATGCGGACACAGCAAATGCTGGGGAGCATTCCGCTGCCCATACAGCATGTTTGGAAACCGATCCTGAGCAGGTGCATGCGCAGAGCGCTCCTCGCGCCCTGCATGCAACAATTGCTGGCGCGCCTGCTGGTCGCCGCTGACAAGGGTGGCCACGCCTGCTGCGAGCAGTGTATCAGTGCGTGCACCTACGTACCTGATGCATGCTGCAAGCAGCGCCGGAAAAGCACATGCAGAGGCATGCCGTCCTGGCCTTGACCCTTTTAGTACCGTGCGCAGGCGCCCATGCCGGCGCGTACGACGTCCAGGACGTCCAGGAGGCGCTGGCCGCCAACGGCTTTGCCGGGACGCTGGACCCGGGGCCGCTGTTCAATGAACCGGCCGCCGCGCTGCTGAACAGCGCATACTACCACCATTACTAGTTGGCGGCCGGGGCGCTCCTGCACTTGGCATCTCTGTTGATACGACCGTGGCTGGGGACGGATCGTCGACTCGTGCGGCACGGCCGTATCTGCACGGGCGCCGTTTGCCGCTCAGCAACCTTGAATGCCGCCATCTGTCGCACTGCGTCCTGGGCCTCAGGCCCATACACTGGCTGGGGCTGCGCCCCAACCGTTCCTGTGACTCGAAACTCATCAAATGGGATCCACCGCTGGCAACCTGTGGGCGGTGGCTTGGGTTCACCTTTTTTTTATTTGGCACAGAGGGGGCACAACCTGGGGGGGCGGGCGGGTCGGGTGCGCCCCTGATATACACGCATGGCATGCTCCGGATTGCTGAGCAGGCCGATTTTGGGAGCACCTGTGGCCATGCTCCCTGACAACCAATGGCCAGACAGGCCGTGCGTCTGCAGCCCGGCCGGGCGCTATTACTGCTCGGCCGGCGCCGGCAAGGTGCCGCCCCCCTGAAAGGAGCCCACCCGCGCTAATCGCTAGGGCCGGCATTGAGTGACAGGGAGGGGCGTGGCCTGCGCATTCATTTGCTGGTGGGGCCGGGGGATGCAAAACGAGCGTGGCCTGATATACAGAACGCCGCCCCTTGTCCCTGGGGCGCCGCTTGCGCCCCAGGGGCATACCAAACACACCAAGGGGTGGCCTGGACATGCTGCTGTACCAAGAGAGAAACTCATTCATGGAGCACAGAGAACTTCGCTGCTTTATGCGCCCCTGCAGCTCATTCGCGCGGTCATTGTTGCTGCATGGAGGTTCTTTTAGCATGGGTCTTAGGGCACCGCCAGGTGGGTGGGGGGTTGGGGGAGGGAACACCAAAGCAGCCAGGAGCATGCGCCATTTCCAGAAGTACGTGCTGCCTGGTGAGCTCAACACAACGCGGACATGAGAAACATGCGCGTGCCATGCGTCCCGTAGGGAGCATGTCTGAAGCGGCGAACTGGAGGGACCGGGGCAGCGCGGGGCCGACAGAACAGGCCACAAGCTGCGAGCGTTGCCCAGCGAGGCAGGCTGCCATGCCGTTGCGGCAGCGCCTCCGACACCTCGCTGGGACATACATTTGTGTGCAAATTCTTGAGTTGCGGTTGGAGCCCTTCATGCACCTGTGCGCGGTTTGGCAGCGCCTTGCCTTGCGTGAGTGGTAGAGAGCTGGTGGGGGCGGCCACCTGAGCGTGCAACTAGTAAGTGCGGCCTTTGAGGGCCTTGTCAGCTTGACGCCACATCGGCGCTTGCCTCGCAACCAACTTCAGGACTTCTATGCATCTGCTTGTGCAGCACGCCTGGCCGTCGTCCTGAGCAGGTTCCTACAGGCCCACAGACACTGATCTCCATGCAGACCCTTCATGCAGTCCCTCCACATATTCAGTGGCCGCAGAATAACACCCAGCCCGTGTCACGTGCTGCCTCAGGCAGTCGCAGTACTTGGCTGCGCTGTCCTCAGGGGCCCCAGCCGCTGCGGCACCGCGCCGCGCCTCTTCGGGCCTGGCCTCGGCGCTCAGCAGCTGCTCCCTCCAGCTCGGCCGCGCGCGCGCGGGGTAGCGCCTCGAGAGTGGCGCAGGCCGACGTTTGCATGCCGGCAAGGTCTGATCGCGCCCCTATCCTGGTGCATGCGCGGGGCCCATCCGCGCTCTATGGGCCATGAACACCTAAATGCTCATGCATTTTGACAGCGCAGCTCCAGCCGCAGCTGCATGCTGCCGACCGCGCCGCACGCCACGGCGCCGCCGCCGCTGCCCTCGCGGCCCGGCGCGCTGGAGCATGCTCCGCCGCTGCTGGCGCCAGAGCCAGCGCGCGCCTGTCCAACGCTGCCGTGCCGCGCGCACTCGCATGCCACAGAGGGCGCAGCAGCGCCCGCATCGGCATCCGCAGCCGCTGCGTGCCGCTCGGCGCCGGAGTGCGCGTCTGGCTCAGCGGCAGGGTGGCCGGCGGCGACAATTGCAAGGTGCGCGCCCAGGCCGCTGACCTGCAGGAAGCGCTGCAGCACGCGCCGCGCGGCCGCCACGTCGGCCGGGTCCGCCCAGTCCGGCGCGCACGCCCCGCCGTGCGCAGCGCGCGGCTCACTGCCGTAGGCGGCCGGCGCTGCGGGGGCGCCCTGGGGCACGAGGTCGCCCGCGCCGAACTGGCGCGCCGCGCCGGCGGGCGCGCCGCACGCCGGGCGCCGCGGCCGGAAGTTCGCCAGCGAGGTGAGCGTGGTGATCGCCGCGCCGGAGCGCGGCCCGAAGAACTCCTGCTGGCGCGCCTGCCGCGCAGGCGCGCGCCGCAGGCGGGCTCAGGCCCCGCGTCCCACGTGCGCCGGACGGGCAGCCTGGCACGGGGAGCGGCCGGGGCGGGCGGCGCGCGCCCACGGCAGTGGCACGCAGAGCGCCGGCAGCCCAGCGCCCGCACCCGCTACTAAAAGGGCAGCATGGCAGGACAGGCCTGGCGCCCGCGCGGCCTCCTGACGGCACAGCTGCGCCCAGGGAGGGCGGCGGCGGCGGCCGCCGGGGGCGCCCGGGGGGAGCGCGCGTGCGGGGCACGCACCACCCAGTCCTGGTCCAGGCGGTGCTGCAGGTCCGGGCCCGCCAGGTCCTCCAGCGTGTCCAGATCCTCCAGGTCCTCCGCGTCCTCCACGTCCTCAGCGTCCGGGTCGCCGCCGCCCGGCGCGCTGGCCTCCGTGTCGTCGCCGCTGCTGTCGGCGGCGCCGCCCGCCACTGCCGCCCACGCTGCCGCCAGCACGGCGGCGCGCGGGTCCGTCCCCTCCGGCAGCCAGGGCTCGCCCGTGCGGGCGCACGCGCCGCCGTTGGCGCGCGCCCCGGCCGCGGGCGCCCCGTTGCTGATGCCTGCATGCGCGCCGCCGGCCGCCGCTGCAGACGCGCCATTGGCGGCCGCAGCGTGCGCCCTGTCGGTGGCGGCTGCGGCTGCCGCGCCGCCCCTCTGGGGGCAAGGCCCGCCGGCGGCGCGGCTGTGCGGCGCGCTGCCGCCGTCGGTGCCGTTGCGTGCGGGCGAGGGGCTGCGCCCGCTCGTGCTGGGCTCGCACTCGGCGCCGCGCGGGGTCGCCGGGGCGGCGCGGCCGGGGCGGCCCGGCCCCTCGCCCTCGCTACCCACGCCGCTGCCGCCGCCGCCGCCCGCGCTGCTGCTGCCCGCGCCGCCGCCGATCGCGCCGCCGCCCGCTGGCTTCTTAGGCCTGGGCTTGGCCTTGGCGCGCGGCTTGGCCTTGCCGCCGGCCGCGGCGCCAGCGGCGCCGCCGCCGCGCTCGTCGCCCGCGCCGATGAAGTTCAGCAGATCGTCCAGCGTGCGCGTGTCCTCCTGGGCGGGCGCCGCGGCCGCGGGCGCCGCCGCGGGCTCCGCGTCCCTGGCGGAGAGCAGCACCTGGCGCGCGCGCCGCTCTGGCTTCAGCGGCGCTCGGGTGCGGTCATGCGCCCAACAGCTCTGGAAGCAAGCCTGTCGTGCACGGGCCGCCGGCGGGCCCCGCGCGCGCGCCGTCGCGGCGCGTGCAGGAGCGCGCGGCGCCGCGCTGCGCGCGCTCCGGGGCGGCGAAGGGGGCTGCCGCCCGTGCAGGCCCAGCACAGCACCCCACCTCGTCAGTTATTGGCTTCGGGAGGCGCTCATTGCGTGGCGCCTCTCGAGCGCACCTCGCGCCGGCGGTCGAGCAGGTGGTTGAGCAGGCGCAGGCGCGTGTCGTTGCCGGGGTTGCGCACGGGCTCCAGCTTTTCCTCCTCGGTCAGGTCGTCGGGCAGCGAGAAGGTCGCGCGGATCTCCTCCGGCGACTTGCCCTGCCGGCGCGCGCGGCCGCGGCGCGGTCAGCCGCACGGGGCGCAGCGCCTTGCGGCCGCCCGCTGCGCCTACGCCGCTGGCCAGACGCAGCGCGCGGCCGCATGTGCTCCCCGCGGCCCGGCCGGCCCACGTTGGGGCAGGGCCTGCAGCCACGACCTCGTGCACCCAGCCGCCCCGCCATGACGACGTCAGGGGGCCGAGTGGCTGCGGGGCAGGCCGCGCATTGGGCATGCCAGGCGCGGTGCGACCCGGGCGCGTTGTGACTCGGGCGCGCGTCGGGCCTAGAGCGCGCCGGGCGCGCTGGGGCGCGGGCGCGCACCTCGATGATGCGCGCGAGCGCCCGGCTGGTCAGCTCCACCAGCAGCCGCAGGTCCAGCGCATCCGCGGCGCCCGTCAGCTCAAACATCCGCCGCGTGTCCACGCGCATGAAGCGCTCGTCGAACAGCTTGCGCTCCTGCGCGGCGGCGGCACGCTGCGCTCTGAGCGGCGGCGGCGCAGGGCTGCGGCGTGTGGCCCTGACCCACGTACTGCCCCTGCGGCGCGGGGCGCCCGCAGGGGCAGGCGTGCTGAGGCAGCGGCTGCCCAAGCGCCCTGCTCCCCGCGAACGCGTGTCCTGCGGGGACGCATGCGCTCACCGCGCACGCGCGGCGGGCGCGTCCCACAGCCCATTCACAGGCACGGCTCAACCCAGACGCACGGCCAGCACGTGACAGGCAGGAGAGACGCGCAGCGGCGGCGGAGGCGCGCCTTGTCCGAGCGGCCCGATGCCTGGTGGAAGCGCACGTACTCCCACACCTGCTTCAGCACGTCTGACGAGACCTGCGGCGCAGCGCCCTGGCTCGAGCGCCGCCTGTCCGCCAGGTGCCGTGTGCTCGGGGGCGCGGCGGGCGGCTGCAGGGCGGGCAAGGGGGACAGCGCGCAGCAGGTCGGCCGCACCGGCTTCTTCGGCCTGACAGGCTTGGCTTTTTCCAGGCCCCGCCGGAAGCGCAGCACCTCCTGCCGGATGTACGGGGACTCGAACGCCACCTGCGCCGCCAGCACACAGGTCAGTCTCTGCAGGCAGGGCCGTACAGGTCAACGCGAGCGGGAGGGCCGCCGCCGAGGCACAGTGCAGCACGAGTGGGCGGCCTGCACGCCGGTTGCCTCCCGCCCGTGTTTGCGGGCTTGCGGAGTGTGGACGCGTCGTTGTTTGTCCCGGCCGGGCATTGCGCAGCTGTGACTCAAAGTTGCCACCTTGGTGCGAAAGGCACTGAGCAAGCATAGCAGGGCCAGCGCGCTGTGAGGGCACGCACCTGGCGCTCGACCTCCTCCACGACCTCCGCGTCATCGTCCCCGCTGAGCGCCACAATGTGCAGCGTGGACACTTCCAGGGCAGCCCTCAGGTTGCGCTCCTGCACCTGCGGCCAGGCCAAGCAGGGCGAGTCAGGCTGGCACGAGCGCAGCACGGGGGGCCTGAGCCGCGTGGCGTGACTTGCTCTGCAGGGCCACCTCCGCTGCGGTGCGTGGCGGCGCAGGCTCGGGCAGGCTGGCAGCCTGGGCTTCCCTGGCAGGCGCTGCGGGGGCCCTCTCCGGCCTTGCAGCGCGGCTGCCCGCCATCAACACGCCGCACCAAGGGCCCGCCGCGCCGGCTCCTGCTGGGACGCTCGGCAAGCGCTTTTGGTGCAGCCTCGGCTTGACAATGTGATGGTGAGATGTCTCGTGTCAAAACTCGACGTTCCTCTCCTTGAGCTGATGTGCAGGGAAGGCTGGAAAGGCGGGGGTCAGGTGGCTTTCTCTCCCATGGCAGAGGTCAGGTGGACCTAGGTGGCTTTTATCACCCATGGCAGGACCAGTACTGAGCTGAGCTGAAAAGCACTTCCATGTAAGCCGTTGCTTGTGACACATCATTGTGCCATCGCAGACAGCAGACATCCAAGTCCTGGCAAGTTCTTGCAACTCCCAGCCTACCCTCAAAGATGTGAATTTACTGCTGCCAGTTTGCCGCTTTGGACGCATGCTTGAACAGCTGCATCAGATCTGGCAGTCAGCACAACAGACGGCCTGCAAGTGCTGGTCATACCCAACAGCATGCACACCACTCGTCATGCATTACGCTGGTCTCACCCTGCATGCGTTTGCCTCACGAGCTCAAAGCAGCTGGCGCTAGACACCAGACCAGCCCTGCAGCAGCAGGATGCCGCACCGCCATCGCATGCAGTCGAGCTCACCAATGTGCAAGAGCTGGTCATGGCAGGGCGGCACGGCCCGGCGCCAGAAGGATACAGCCTGATCATCTAGCAGCGCCGCTCCCGCGCTCATGGCCCTAGCCCATGACGCAGCAGCAACACGCACGCGCGGCCCCGCCGGGACCTAGCCGCGGAAGAACATCATGTGCTTGGTGGGCATGGCCGGCGCGGCGCTGGCCGGCAGGCGCGCGCCCGGGCGGCGCGCGCGGGCGCCCGGGTCGGCGGCCTCGGCCGCGCGGCGGCGTTCGCGCTCGTCGCGCAGCCAGGACTCCACCAGGCCCAGCAGCTTGCCCTCGCGCCGCAGCTCGGCCGCGTCGCACGCCGCCGCAGCCGGGCCGCCTGCGCAGCGCAGGCTGCATGCGCTCGGTTTCTCCACACGGGCGCCGTTCAAGCGCCGACATCAGATAGCACCGTGTGCGCGCCGCGGCTGCAGCATGGCGGTGGACAGGGGCGCATGCTGCGCAGAGCCAAGCTCAGCAGCACAGGAAGGACAAGCGCAGGACAAGCGCTGGATGGCAGAGTCCCCCCCTGAACAGATGACAGCACACACCATTTCCAGGCGTGGTCTTTACCAAGCGCCAGGCGCTCTCATGCACCCACATGAATGTAGCGTCACTTGAGACGCAGACCTGCCTGTGAAGGACCGCGGACGCAAGCCGGCAGGATCGCCTACCGGCAGGGCCGGAAGCTGCGGGCGCGCCTGTCAGCGCGCCGCGCGGCCGGCAGGGGTGGGGCCCGGGCAGGCGGGGGCCGCACCAAAGGTGAGCCGGCCGTCGTCGATGTACGCCAGGTGCGTCAGCCAGGGCCCCAGGCCATCAAAGATGTGCGTCGCGTACAGGATGGTCGCGCCGCGCACCGCGCACTCCTCCTCAAAGAAGGCGAGCAGGTCCAGGCGGCCGACCACGTCCATGTCCACCGTCACCTCGTCCAGCAGCAGCACCTGCGCGACAGGGTATGGTTAGGATCAGAGGTGCTAACCTATCACTAGCCCTCAGCCTACCCTGGTCATACGTGCACGCGCTGCGCCCGCGCGCAGCTCTGCTCTCATTGCGTGGCGCGCTGCCAGGGGACCTCGACGCACCTCTGCGACCGCACCTGCGCCACTGCTCTGGCTGGGCGCCCTGCACGCGGTTGCCGCATCACACAAGAGCAAGGGAGCATGCGTGGCCACATCGCTGGCACACGACGTACTGCAGGGCGATGCGCTGTTGCAGTACGCAGTGCCCGCCAGGTGGCAGGCCTCGCTCGCCTGACGAAAGCGCGTAACACGGCGCGCTTACCTACAACAGCCGGGCGTGGTCAGTGCAGGCGGGGCAGGCCTGCAGGCTGCGCCGCAGGCGACACTGGCGGGCGGGCGGGTGAGCTCCAGCGCGCCTGGTAGGGCTTGAGCAGGCCCATGCAGATCTGCACGCGCCGGCGCTGGCCATCTGAGACGCGGTTGAGGCGCCAGGCGGGGTCGATGTCCAGCAGCTCCAGCAGCCGCGCGCGCCGCGCCGGGTCCACGCCCTCCACGTTGGCGATGATGTCGCCCGCGCCGATGTCGGCCTGTCGCCCGCAGCAGCGGGCAGGCTGGTTGGACGGGCGCGGCTGCTCGCCGCGCGGCGGCCGCGGACAGGGCCAGCGCAGGGCGGCGGGAACATGTGTCGGGGTCGCAGCCGGCTGCAGCTGAAGGCCACGCAGCGCTTTCGGCGCGCTGTGACGTCCCCGGGGCTCTGGAGCCTGCAGTGCACTGCAAGCCGGGGACAGCTGATACGCAGCCGCAGGCAGATACGTAGGTTTCTGACCCCTTGCGCCCATTGACACCTTTTGAGGACTGCTTGCAGAGCAAGCCTGTCTGTCCCTGGCCACGGGTCCTCCAAAATGCCGCAGGGGTCTGCCAGCAGGGGTCCCAGAGGCCCAGGGCGTGCCTGAATGGGCACATCATAGCCCGCAAAGGCCACGTCGCGCCGCCATTGCGCGCCCAGGTAGGACAGGTCGCCGGACGCCGCCAGCGTGATGTCGTGGAACGCCGGCCTGCCCAGGATGCGCACGGCGTCCCTGTCCACCATGAACTTGCCCGCTAGCACCTGCAGCAGCGTCGTCTTGCCTGCAGGCCCGCCGCAAGGCAGCCCAAGTAAGCTGGTGCACTTGAAAATGTTTGCATACCTTGGAGTGCATGCAAGCTCTAGCCCTCAACACAAGGCAGAAGTCTGGGGATGCACCTGCTCCATTGGCGCCGATGAGCAAGCAGCGGCTCCCCCGCGGCAGGCGGAGGGACATGGTGCTAATCAGCGGCTTATGGCCCGGGTAGGCATATGTGAGTGTGTTGACCACCACGGCGTCGTCGTCCTGGTCGCGGGTGTCTGTCAGGGGGCCAATAGCAGCAATTGATACGCCCCCATTGGGCTGCGGCGCGTCTTGCTCTGCCTGTGCGCCCATTGTCGCAAGCACAGCTGCCCCGTGCACGTCCTGCCAATGCCGTGTCGAAGGGGGCGAGCTTTGTGTTACAGACGGCCTCCTGGCTGTGGCAAAGGTGCTTGACGCATCCACGGTCTTTCAGCATTCCTCTTCATGTCATCACGCGTGTATGTTGGACCCTACCCTGAAAACGAAATGCAGATCATATATGCTTGATGAAGGCCAATGGCACATGGGCCCGGCTGCCAGGACCAGCCCTGGTCCTGTATGTGAGCAAGCAGCCTGCACACGTGTCTATACTCTTGGACGGATGTGATGCAGAGAGCAGTTGGTAGCTCGCTGCAAGCTTCAATGTCAACGGGCTGTGAACACAGCTGTGCTTCAAGCACAGTGCTTGTGAAGAGGCTGGGGAGCCTGGCCCAGTGGCCGCCTGTGCGTGCTGCAAGTGCCCTTGAAATAATGTCACATTGCATGTTGCAACACAGCTTGCTGCAAAAGGGTGGTGACAGGCAGCGGCCAGGACTTTATGGTCAAAAGTCAGTGTGCCAGAGCGTCGCTGAGCTGCTTGCAGCACTCTTGTCACAGATAATTGTTCCTATACCAGCATGCGTTTTAAGATTAGCAGGGCAGATACAGACTTGCAGAAGCAGACAGGCGCCGCATGCTCGCATCAAGCGCTGGGCGCAGCAGCAAGAACCTCCTCCTCCTGAAACTGGTACGTCTCCTTGCAGAACTCGCACGTCACCTGCGCGACCATACTGTCTGCAAGGAAATGCAACACCCAGCCCATGCCCTGACCAAGAACGAGCAAGGGAACAAGGCGCCAAACAGTCAAGGCTTGTTTGAGGTGACGCGCCTCGATGCGGCCCTCCGTCTCCAGAATCGTGCGGACCTCGTCCTCGCCCAGCAGCGCGACCGCGCGCTTCATGCGCTCCTGCAGCGCCGCCGCCTCGCACGGCCCATACCTGGCACACAAGCGTCTTGAGAGCCGCTAGCTGTACAAACAGCGTGCAACACGGATCAGACCCCGCAGCTGTCTCCCTGAAAACCCGGGCTGGACGACGTAACAGCATGCATGCAGGAATGACATTTAAGCTTGTCACATGCGCAGTCACTTGCAGGGCACATTCAGCCCCTCCTTGACTACCCCTAGCACTAACCCGCATCAGGATGCATGCACTACTGAGCCAGCAGCCGCTCAACCTGCGTTCAGCGATCTCAGCGCGCGCCTGGGCACGAGCGAGAACCCGGGCGTCATGCCCAAGCCGTCCAGCAGCCGCGCGGCGATGTCCGCCGGCGCCGCGCCGGCGTGCAGCATGTCGGTGACGCTCTGCGCGGCGGCCACGTTGGCCTCCAGGCGCGCCAGCGTGCCCTCCGATGCAAACGGCAGCACCTGCACCATGTAGCCGCCGGCCGCGCGCACGGACGCGTCGCGGCTGATGCTGACGCCGAGCGCCAGCGCGGAGTTCACCTGCACCCGCAGCCGCGCCGGCGTCGCTGCATGCGCGGGGGCTCTGCGGGCGCGATCCTGCGCGTCGTCTGTGCTCGCGACTCGCGTAAACCCCGCAATGCATTGGACGCGAGCCCTGACGCACAGCGACCAGTAGCGCGCGCACAGGGCATGCCCGCTACAAGGCAGACACCCACGGCTAACTTTGCCTCGTGTCAGTCAATACGGGCAGGACGGGCGCTGTGCGCGGCTGCAAGCAACCTGCCTGCTGCCGTGGCCAGTGTGGGGTCCTGCGCCCACCTGCTCTGAGTCCGCCAGGTAGTTCGCCAGGTCGTCTGCGATCTCGCCGCTGCGTATTTCCACCAAGCCTGTGTATGGACGCTCCTGCGCTGGGTGGCTGCGCACCACGGAGAGCACGCCTGCGCAGCCACGGCAGCCTCCTCACGTCCAGGGCCACACTGCCTGCGCAGGCTGGGCCGCTGTTCCGGCACGCCCGGGCAGGCGGCGCCGCGCTGCGCATGCACGCCGTGCGCACCCTGGCCGACTGCCGCGCCGACGTTCAGCTTGCCGTCTGACCGCAGCGGCGGGTCAGCGGTCGGGTTGCCGAGCTTCCCCTTGACCAGGCCGCCCGCATCCGCGATCGTCTGCAGGTTCTGAAGCGGGCCGTTGCCCTGGAAGCTCACCTGTTGCGCCAGCGCGCTCAGCGGACGCGCCCGAGCGAGCTCGCTTCCCACACTTCGCTGGTGGGCAGCCGGCACGCGCACCTGCGTGGCCTCCCCTTCCTCTCTGAAGCACCCCAGCAGGAGCGTGCCCATCAGCGCGCGCCCCAGCGCAGCGCTGGCAGTTGGGGACGTCCTGTGCCGCCTACACGCCTACGACCACCGGGCTTCAGTGGTGAGCGCCTGCACGCCCTGGCCAGGAGCACCGTTGTGTGCTGCCCGTGGCGTAGAGTGACACCATGAGCATAAGTGACGGTATGTTTCAAGCCAGAAAATACAAGGTGGAGTGGGGAAGCGGACAGAGGCGCAGGCATGCATAGCTGAGCCCCAGGGCGCGAGCAATGCTATGCTACTAATTATCAGACCATGCTGATGTCGCCTACCTCTTGGACGAGCTGAGTGCCCTCCACTACCAGCACAGCCACCTCACCGTTCTCGCTCATGGTGCGCAACACGCTGTCCGCGGCCACCGCCTTGCAGCGGTGGCCCCGGGCATGCCTCCTACGCGCGCTGGCGGCATGCGACAGCCGCAGGCCGCCTAGCGATTGCCTAGCGCCACTGGGTGAGATACAAGTGTGCAAACGGACATGCATCTGCTTCCCAAGCACAGACACGCTCAAACCTTCAGATCATCAGCCGCTCTGGCCTTAGCCCTCCTTGGCCAAGCTTGCTATATATATGCCGGGGGCCCCTGTATGGCGTCTGGTCAGCTGTCACTCTTCCCGCGTGGCAAGGATTTAAACCCATCAATGCGGCCCACTGACTGCCTGATCTATGCAACAGCACATACCCCTTTCAAGACACTGGTGCTGATCCGCAATGCACCTCCTGTACTGACTGCGCGCTCGCCGGGCACTTACACGACCTCCTGCACCAGCGCTTAGGCCGTTTGATGCAGGGCCAGTGCTTGCAGCGCGCGCCCCGTAGCCTCTGCTCTTGGCAGGGGCTGAGCAGGCGCGCCGCGCTGCCCAGTCGCGCGCGGCCATCAGCATCGGGTGCCGGCGCCGCCCTGCCGACTGTGCTCATCACCAATGACGACGGCCCAGACTCCCCGTTCATCAAGGCCTGGGTGCCGCACGTCCGCAACACCTTGGGGTGCGCTCAGCTTGCTCCCAGTGCACATGCCTGAGACGCTCGCGTGCGGACGCAAGGCCGCCTGGGCTACCCCCGCGAACGCCCTTGCGCCAGGACAGCTGGAACTGCTTCGTGTGCCTGCCGGCGAGGCCGGAGAGCTTTGTGGCAAAGAGCGTCGGCAAAGGCCCGCTGAGCGTGGAGCGTCTCGGCGAGCGGACCTGGCACGTGCACGGGCCGCCAGCCAGCGCAGTCAACATAGCACTGTACCACCTCGCCCCGAGCTGCGACTTTGTGATAAGCGGCCCCAACGTGGGGCACAACGCGGGGCGGTGCGTGACCCGGACCCGTATGCTCTTCAGGCTCTCCAAGAGCTCCAAGCTCTCCTGTGCAGTTTGAGCTCTGTGCAAGTGTTGACGCTCCAGCTTCTGTGCATGCAGGGCGTCAGTTCTCTCGTCGGGCACCGTCGGCGCAGCGCTGGAAGGCGTGCTGGCAGGTCGCAGGGCGGTGGCAATATCGTTTCCCTTTTTCAAGGGCTTCAATAATTGGACGGACGCTGAGGTCTCCGACGCCGTCCAGGTGATCTGTGCTGTTTCTCCTACGCAACCCTGGCAATGATCACTGTGAGGAGCCGCGACTCACGAGACTGCGCTCTGCGAGCAGGTCGCAGGCGCCGTCACAGAAGACCTGTGGAATGCATGGGGTGCACAGGCTGACATGTACAACGTTAACGTGCCCTTGGGGCCTGGGCCCGAACAGAGCAGCTCTGGCGCGCCGCGGGCAGTGGTGAGGACCGAGGTTGGAAGCGCATCGTATTCTTCTCTCTACAGTGCGCTCGCATGGCCCTCTGCCTGTGTTCCAGCTGCATTTCTGTCAGCTAGGCACTCGCTAGCACAAAGGCAGGGGCATGCTAGGGCGGCGCCTGACACAAGCCTGCGCTCCTTGCTGCAGAACAGAGCAGTGAGGACGCAACAATGTACGAGTGGGGCCCCGCGGGTCTGCGTGTCTTCCACACAGTCTCCCCGGAGGCGGGGTCTGACGTCGAGGCAATCAAACATGGCAATGTCAGCGTGACAGCACTGAAGGCTGGCTTCATGTCTGGTGCATGACAGCATGCATGAGTGTGTAAGGCACAGGACCAGCACGCCCTCGCCTTGACCAGCTCCGTCACAGCATGCAAGTCTTGCAGAGCATGTGCATCCGGCTTGCTCTGCACAGCAGGCAGCCCTGCAGCACGATGAGCATGACAAACAGTGACCATGTCACAACACGCCTCACACCCTGCAGAGCAGGTGCAAGCTTTGCATGGCTTTCAGGGCCCTGTGCTGTCGCATGTTCATGTACATGCATCACATGGATCTTCTGCAGCAGTATGTCAGCATGCGCGAGGCCAGGCAGGTTTGTGTGGCTCTCGGCGACCAATGCTTGCTGCTCTGCCAGGCTCCCAAGGCTCAAAACTTCTGGCGCATGGCAAGCGCTGGATGCGGGGCAGGTGGCATGCAGAGCAAAGGTACACGGAGCACTTTCTGAGAAATGCAGCACCACGGTGTTGACTTCAAGCAGCGGCGCTGCTGCTAGGACCTGCTCCACACTCCCTGTTTCAAGCTGCACAAGGCGCAGCTCGCACACATGCTCGCAACCTGCTGCTATCACGGCGGTCACCAAGTATGTTTTGTCGACAGCACGTTCTTCTACAGGCGCAGCAGCCTGTGGCAATGCAGTGGTGGCCGCGCTATGCAAAACCTGCAACATAATCTTCAGCAACGACATCCAGCTCTTTGACTGGCACAGCACACAAAGGACAGGCTCAGGAGTACCTGTGCTGCAAACAGGTAGGCACAGAGCAAGCTCTTGTAGAACAGCAGCACAGCCATGGCACGGAAGGCTCTTGCTAGGCAGGTCTGAGCTTGCATCAATGATGTGGATGCTGAAGCTGAAGCAGATGGGTCAAGAGGGCTTCATTATTGCTTCATTATAACTTCCTGTGAGTCACCGAACCTCTCCCACGAACCTCTCACTTGCATGTGAAAAGAGTGTTTTCAACAAAGGCCAAGCTTTGTGTTCCCAGCAACCAACATGCTGGCATGGATGGGAGGCTCGTGCAGGAAGCTTACAAGCAAGCGTAGCGCGCGAAACAGGCACCGCAACCACCTGCCAGGTACTGACCCAAGCTTTGCAGCCACTGCACACCGCCGCTGGTAGCAGCTTCAGCAACGTGTTCTCGCATGCAGGCATGCAGGACACCTATGAGAGGCTGTCCAGAGCCGCAGCGGGTGAGGCCGCAACACAGATGGCGAACACAACAGACAGGTCCCCTCCACCTTTGGGAGACAAGCGATGCGTGCAGCTGACAGCTGACGAAGAGGACAGCCAGGAGGCAGAAGAGCCAGGAGTCATGAAAGACCATGGCAGGGCGCTCTCAGCTCAAAACTTGATATCTAGTCCAGCAAGCTCCCCTAGCGACGCAACTCCGCAACAGGGCCAAACAGAGGTGTTGCAAACAACTGACAAGGCCACGGACACGTGGCAGGCATACGTGGCACCCACAGGAGTGCACTCACTCGACCTCGACATGCTGCGCATGCCAGGGCCGCGCAAGTCAGGGGAGGCGGGGTCGCGCAAAAGGGCAAGGCTGGGGGAGGACGGCCACTCTGCTGGGTAGCACTCAGACGCCGCTAGCAGCGTACGGGATAGTGCACTTCACGGTTGTCTTGCCGTCCAGGGTGAGCAGTGGCCCGTACAGGTCCGGCCGCCGGTCGCGGAACAGCCCCCAGCTGCGCATGGCAGGTCATGCCTGTCACCGCTTGGCCCTGCATGCAACCTGAGGCATGCTCGGCATGATGACAGCATGCGCACCTGGCCCTCGTGCCCCTGATGTCGTCCAAATCAAAGGAATAGACTGCCACGCCCTCATGCCTGTCTGGCTTGGGGTCGATCAGGTCCCCCTCCGTCTGCTTGCCAATCTGCATGGCAGACAAGAGCGTCAGCGTGAGTCGGGTGTCAAAACCACCATGCCCGTGCTGCCAGTGTGATGAGCACACCTGTGCCCTGATTTCGCCCGTGGGGCCAGCAATGAACGAGCCGCCGTAGAAGGTGTTCATGAGCTCCTTGCCGACACGGTTGGATGCCACCAGCGGCACCTGTCACGCGCGGTGCACACAGTACATAGAGCTTAACAAAAATGTAGCACGACTGCAGGCCAAGCTGCTGGGGTGCAACACGCACCAGGTTGGCACCAGCGTGTCCGCACATGACGCGCGTCCAGTGCTCGTACGAGTCCAGCTTGGGGTCCTGCGGCTCTGAGCCGATGGCCGTGGGGTAGAAGAGAACCTGCGTTCACTTCTGGAGTCATGTCGCATGCATGGACATTGCAAGCACTAGTGAGGCACACATTCCTGAGGGGTTCAACAACAGCATCACTGAGGAGGCTGGGTCAGGCGTGCCTCCGCGCCCTGCAGCGCCATCGCACGTGCACCCTCTGGGAACCACTGGTCCCAGCAGATAGCGACGCCGATGGTGGCAAACTTCGTGTCGAAAATCTTGAAGCCAGTGTCACCGGGGTTGAAGTAGAACTTCTCTTGGTACCTGGCAGAACGGGCCATCAGAGTTCAGGGGCCAGGGGATTGAAAATCGCAAACAAAACCTCACGAGCTAGCGGTGTCCAGGCGCACCCCGGGCCATCAGGAATATGGCTCTTGCGGTAGCGCCCCACGCAGGAGCCGTCTGCGTCAAACACTGCCATGGAGTTGTAGTGCGCATTGTTCTCGCGCTCAAAGTAGCTGATCGGCAGCACCACGCCCAGCTCGGCTGCCAGCTTGGCGAAGCGCTGCAGCACCGGGTTGCCCTCAAACGGCCGCGCCAGATCAAAGTACTCCTGCTTCTGCTCAGAGCAGAAGTACGGCGTCTCGAACAGCTCCTGCCGACGGCACAAGTAGACTCAATATAGTCCTCGCACGCTGGCGCCCAGGCTGCTGCATGTTTGCATGGTTCCGAGCAAGGTGACGCAGCGTTGTTCACTGCGAGAAGCCTGCAGGAGAGCGCGCAGATGAGCATGCAAGTCGCCCACGGGCAAGATAAACAGTCTGGCGTGCCTGCAGCAGGATGATGTTGGCTCCCTTGGACGCCGCCTCACGGACCGTTTTCTCTGCTTTGGCCTGAGCAATAGCAAGTCTGTCACAAGTCAACTCTCCAAAGCTCAAGCGTATGTAAGCAGTTGCCAAGTCAAAAGCAGTCAGGGACTGTGCAGCCCAATGCTGACTCACAGGAGTAGCTATAAGCAAATGTGGCTACCAGATGGACGCACCAGGTTGCCTTCCTTGTCCCAAGAGCACGCAAACTGCGTGCATGCCAAAGTCACTTTGCGAGTCATTGTCCTGTGCTCCTCTGCTGCGCGGCTCACAAGAGCTGTCTTGCGCTGAGCTACCGCTGGAGGCTGCCTGCGAGTGAACGAGTCAGAGTGCCTAAAGGACCTGGGTGGGAGCTCCCTAGTAGCTGGACCTACACTCAGCACCACTGCGCGATGCACTCACTGGGCACAGAACACTGCTAATCAGGTGCAAAGCATGCCGGGGGGGGGGGGGGGGGGGGTGTGATCCTGTCTTGAGCCCATGGCCCAACGGAATAAGGGGGTGAAACCCGAGGACGCCGGTTCACCGTGGTCGCCATCCAAGCAATGTTATGCATTGCTCCCGCGCAAGCATCCCCCAACGGCGCCTTGGCGAGTGTGTGTCCTATAAAAGCTAAGCATCTTCTTCACTGGCAATGCAGGCGCAGATGGCGCTGCAGGCGCGGTGCGCGCAGTGCTACCGGCCGCTGTGCGCGCCGTCCGCGAGCGCGCCGCGCGCTGTGGGCTGGGCGCCCGCGCCGGGCAGGCAGGCGGTTCAGCCGCAGCGCAGCAGGCTGACCATGCACTCTGCCGCAAGCCTGGACCCCGCCAGCAGCAGCGGCAGCGGCACCGCGGCCGGCCTGGAGCCGCGGCTCAAGGCCAGGTCCGAGGGCCGGGCGACGTACAAGCCGTCCTCCTTCAAGGAGCTGGTGGAGGACGCCACCGACTCCGTTGCCGCCGTGCGCGCCCGCGAGCGCCCGCACTGCCAGCTCGGCCCCCTGGGTGTCGGCGCGCTCACTGTTTGTGCGTGCTGCAGGCCATCAACGACGGCTTGACCAGGATGGAGGTCGAGTTCCCTGCCTTGCCCAGCAGCGTGGACGGTGCGCGCGCTGCCACACTGGTGCGTCTGTGTCCACTCAGGCCGCTGCACCGCACAACCGTGTCCTGCTCTGCCGCAGCATACAAGAGCGGGTCCGACGACTTCATAGACGCGAACGTCCAGCTCGCCATCGCGGCCGGCCGGCTGGTGCGTGTGCCTGCAGAGGGCGCCCTGTCTGTCAACAAGCAGCGTCACGCGCACCTGCCCGACACTCGCGCGTGCCGGCCGGGCGCAGCTGACACAGCGGCTGGGCAAGCGCGTGCACATCGTGGTGCCTGACGAGGGCGAGTACAACCGCTCGTACAGGATGTGCGCCCGCGTGCAGGGCACACTAACTGTTTGAGAGCGCTTGCTGTCCGGCATGTGTGCAGAGCGTCGCAGGCAAGTGGCGGGATGGACCAGCGCCGCTGACCCACGCAGCGCGCGCAGGTTCCGCGCCTCGCTGGAGCTCATCGACGGCGTGTCGATGGGCTACCTGAAGGAGGGCCGGCGCAGCGTGGTCAGCCTCATGGGCCTGTGGCGCGGCGAGAGCGCGGAGGGCGCGGTGCCGCCGGCCGAGGCGGCCGCGCGCGCCGACGTCTTCCTCGCCATCAACGCCAGCTCGGTCGAGCTGGTCGACGTGGAGCGCTACTGCGTGGAGTGCGTGCGCGACCGCCCGCTGGTGCTGTGGAACTCGGAGCTCGACACGCTGCGCTCCGACCTGGGTGCGCGCCGCGCGCCCGCCCCTGAGCAGGCGGCGGCCGCAGGCGAGCCGGCGCCTGCAGCCTGCACCACGCGCAGCATCCGCTTGCTTGCTGAGCGGGCCATCGGGGCGCCCAGACATCCAGGCCCCGTGCGCCGTCTGCGCGACCCGAGGGGCACACCCAGCACCGCAGCGTCCCAGAGAGCGTGTCGGCGGCGCTCCTGCGCGGAGGGGGGCGCCGCACAGGCGTGCTCGCGGGCGGCAGGCCTGCTGGGCTTCCCGTCCAAGGACCTGCAGTTCCGCTTCCTGTCCACCTTCACGCCCGTCTTCTACATCCGCCAGCGCGACTACTCCAAGGTGCGCGCGCGCCGCCCTTATTTGTAGGTGAGGGTGTGGCGCATGCGCGGGTGTCAGCCGGAGTGCGCAGATGCGCCAAACATGTACAGCCCCTGCGTGCACCTGTTTAATGATATAGCAGTACTGTAGGAGAGCACGGGCGGGGGCTCCTGCCGCGCTGGCTGAGGCAGGCGGCGGCGGCAGAGCGTGGCGGTGGCGCCCTTCATCATCAACTACAGCGGCTGCATCTTCCGCGAGTACCCGGGCCCCTGGCAGGTCATGCTGCGCCAGGACTCGGGCCAGTATGCGTGCATCGCCGAGCGGCCGCGACGCTACAACCTGGCGCGTCCTCGCGCCGTCGCGCCCGCGCCTCAGCTCCTGCCTAGCTTGCATGTGGCGCAGGGGGGTTTGCTGGATGTGTGTTCGAGCTGTGCTGGTGCATGCCACGCGCTGGGCCAGGGCTTGCCGCGCAGCCTGCGCACCAATGGCGCAGGGGCGCGAACCGGATGGTGACGGTCGCGGGGCTGCTTTGCCGCACACTTGTTGCACCTCGTAGAGGAGGATGCCCGTCGTGCTCGACACGTGCCTTGAATGTGAGTGCGCGCTGGCGCAGGGCGAGGCCAAGGAGGAGATGATGCTCGCCATGGGCCTGAACACTGAGGAGGAAGGCTCTGCAATGGCCTTTCTGCGCCGCGGCTACAAGGTGCAGCCGTGGCCTGCATGCGGGCCCGCCTCTGACCTCAACCTCAAACATCCCGGTGTCCGTCGTGACAGGCATCATCACATGCATCACTTTGCGTGCAGCTCTGCGTCTGACGACTGACCTGTTCGCGATACAGAGGAGTACCTGGTGGGAGGATGCAACAAAGGAGGAGAAGTCGGACGCTTGGAGGCGATAACAGTGTGTGTGAGAGGGTCTGCCCGGCGCCGTTCGGCTGCGGCAGTTGTGTGATCCTTACTGTGGCAGTCGTCTCGGTCTTGCTGCAGTGGGGACCATGCCTGGCGTTACAGATGGGGTGTTTTCGGATATGCACCGCTGGTGTCGCAGCTGTTTGGAGGCAGCGCTTCTGGTCAGGCCAAGCAGCCAGCGCCTTGACGCGCGCGCGCTTTTGCATGATGTTTTAGAAAAAACTGCTTAGCATGCTGCCGGCCGTGTGCCCGGGTCGCGACAATTCTCGTGACCTTATGGAGCACCGAGACGTATGCGACGCGCCCGCTGCGCCCTTTCCACTGCCTTGCACTCCCCATGCTGGGGCTGGAGGTCTGAGCAGCTGCTGTTAGCGGTCGGGCTGCAGAGCGGTGTCTGTGAAGCGGGACACTCCTTACCTGCTGCCATCACATGGCTGAAGCATAGCAACCCATGTGAGGGGGCTTGGAGCCTGATCAGGGTGAAAGTTCAAGTGTTGGCTGGTGGAGGCTAAAAACACAACACACTTATCCTTGGCGAAGCTCAGCAATGTCAGCAAACAACGGCGATGAAGAGGTTGACTACTCTGATGACCAGGACGAGCCTCAAGGTTTGCACCTGCTGAACGCTGCTGTGGAAACGCGTCATTTTAAAGCTAAGCAGCTCACGCATGCACGCGCGCAGAGGGTGGCGCCGCAGTGCCTGCCCACGCGGTGCCGCAGCTGTGCGAAGATGACATCTATGGTGACTTGTACTCCGAAGGCCGTGCTGGCGATGGCATCCTGCCAGTCAGAGCAGCAGAGGTGGCAGCCCTCCTCACTGGGTCCCCCTGTTCACAGTCATGTAGCGCTGCTCACATGCTTTGGTGTGCATGCAGCTCCAGGAGCGGGCTGAGGTGCAGGAGGACGCGATTGCCACCCTTCGGCAGGAGCTGCAGCGCGTGCTGGTGGAGGTGAGGGGGCTGCGTCAGGCACACATGACGTATCAGTGACTGAGGGTTGTGTGGGGGCTGACGTCTGCCTGGCCCCCCCAGCGTGATGACCTGCGGAAAGAGCGGGCGGTGCTCGTCCACAACATCTCCAGCCTCTTCAGGACGGCGCAGCTGGAGCTCGGGAGGAAGGATGCAGAGATCAAGGAACTGCGCGCACGCGTCGCCGTGCAGCCAATGCCGCCCCCGCCGCGCTTGCCATCTGGCAGTAGCTGAGGTGCTGTGCCTGCTGCACATGCGCGGGCTGTGCAGCCTGCCTGCAGGTGTGACGTGCCAGAGAGGTGGTCGAGTGCAGCTCCTGCATGAGTGCCCCGTAGCAACCCGCCCCAACCAGTCCTGTCTGCAAAATCTTACAAACTTGCAGACCCTGCTTCCTGACAATGCCAAGGTAAAAAAACTGCACAGCTGCTGTGCCGCATGAGCAGCACGCGTGGTGCAGAGCAGGCAGGCCGGCGCTCAGACAGCCTTTGCTTTGGCTGGGTGCGGAGCGCCCAGCACGCGTCGGCGCTGCTTGAGCATATACAGGTACAGCTGGGGCAGGCCGGGCAGGTAGCACGCAACGGCCAGCCAGCAGAACCAGTAGTAGTCGAAGGAGAAGTTCAGGGCGTTGGGCATGCGGCAGCTGAGCAGGCCGCGGTCGCGGATGACCGGCATGGCCAGGCGCGCCATGGTCATCTCGCTGCCAACGCCGAACGGATACAGCACGAGGAAGGCCGAGTAGCGCAGCCACAGCAGCGGGTAGGGCACATGGCCCAGCTCCTGCGCGCGTGTATTAACTCACCGACACGAGGCGTCTGGCTGTGCGTCCTTCGCACGGGTAGGCACACAGCTGCGCATGCACTCCCTGTCATCCGGAAACAGGCGGGCGTGCGAGCCCATGCCCCCAGCCAACCATGCGTGCCAGCCCAGTCACTGCGCGCCCCGGCCATACTTGGCATGTGTGCGAAGTGGCTCGCGTGGAGCGCCTTGTGACGCACTTTGCAGGCGTAGAAGCCGTAGCGCAGGATCTCGCTGATGCTCCAGCACAGCATGAGCGAGACGTAGTTCAGCTGCAGCTTGGCCGGCCCCGCGCTCAGCAGCGTGACAGCGCCCGTCGAGCACGCCTCCGGCGCCACAGCCACCAGGCCCCACAGCGCCCAGAGGCGCGACAGCACCTGGATGACTACGCGCGTGCGCGGGCTCAAGGGTCACCCAGGGACCGCTTCACGTTAGGACGCTCTGCCACTTCGCTGCCTGGTCACGTATAGGAGAGGGAGGCAGACGGTGAGCACAAATCTCCGCTCGGGCTTGTCGGGGGCGCACAGGTGGTGAAGAAGGGAGACTTTACGATTTCCAGCACGCTGTGCAGGACCTGCGCCGCGACGGGTTGGCGGTCAGCGCGCACGCAGCCACTTGGCAGCCCAGAGCGCAGACAACGAGCCCACCTCCAGGACCGCCGCCGTTTGCGCCACCTTCAGCGGGCCGTTTGTGGCCTGCGTTCCCGGCACTTTGTCACTGAAGTGGAGAGGCTCCGGTGCGGCACGGTCCGCTGGTGAGCACGCTGCACCGCGGGAGCCAGTATAAGGCTTGGCGGAACCTGCGATCACCTGCAGGCGGGCGCGCACCTCGTACACCTCCTTGGACCACCCCCCCGCGGCAACCTCCCGCACTGTAAGGAAGAGCACATAGCTCCTGGGTGGCCACGGGCAACAGCCAGGTCAGTGACACGCCGTTGTGTAGTCTTGCTGTGCCAGCAGAATTCACCAGCTGTGATCAGCAAGCGCGCGTGTGAACCAGCCCGCTGTGAGCGCTGCATTGTATGCCAGCAGGTACGCATTCCCCTGCGGCATAGAAAAGACTAGGCGCTCGTCGGCCAGTCAGTGCCCTGAACGAGTGGCCACAGGCAATCTGCAACTAAGACGCGCACCATCCTGGTCACTGCGAGGAGGGGCTCTCTCTCACTCTCCCCTGTGCCAGCTCGTTTGTGTCGACAGAGCTAGGAGTCAGTTTGTAATGCCCCGACCCTACACTTACACCCCTCCTGGAAGGCCCCCAGGCGCTTCAGCGCACCTGACGGCACAAGACGCTGCGCTGACTGCCTGTTAGGGCCAGCAGCGCCCCGGCAGCAACCCGCAGCAGGAGTGCGCCGGACCTGCGCACCACGCCCGACGCGCATGCGCTAGCCCTACGGATGGGCACCCGAGCGGCGCGGCGCGTCTGAGCAGGCGCTGCAGCAGGCGCACCGCGGCGCGGGGGCCGCATGGGGAGCCGCGCCGGCGCCTGAGCGCCCCGCGGCCCGGCGAGCGCGGCCGCGCTGGCGGCGGCGAGCCCCGGATGTCAGCCGCAGGCGGGCCGTTTGCAGAGGACCTGGTGTCCGACACGGAGAGCGGGTCCAGCGAGGGCGCCAGCGGCAGCGACGAGGATGTGGCTGCCTGGATCTCCTGGTTCGTCAGCCTGCGCGGCAACGAGTTCTTCTGCGAGGTGGACGAGGACTACATCCAGGACGACTTCAACCTGAGCGGCCTGTCCAGCCAGGCGCGCAGCGCCCCAGCATGCGTGTCGCGGCAGGCGTAACCTGCTGCCGCTGGTCAAGCAGGCAGGGGGGCCCGGCTGCGTCGTGTACGGCAGGCTCTTGTTATGAAAGAGCTCTTCAGGACCAGGCACAGCCACTTCTGGGGTGCTGACCAGCCCCTGCATAACGTGGCAGGCGCTGCGTCATCGCCCGGCCCAAAATGCCATGCTCTTGTCCTGCACGGTGCCCTGGCCAGAGCGCCATGTTTTGCTTGGCGCGGGTACGCCCTGCGTGTGTCACGCTGCGCGCGTGTGCGCACCTGTTGCCGTGGCATGCGGGTCCAGCCAGCAGGGGCGCAGCCTGTGCGCAAAGAGCTCTGCGCTGCGGTGCCGGGCAGCTTGCAGTGCACCGCCGGCTAGGCCGCAGCGCGACCCTGCTCGGCTGAGACGGCCTTCCGGAGCGTGCAGCTGACTTGTGAATAGAGGCGCGCGCGCCGCGCAGGTGCCGTACTACGACTATGCGCTGGACCTCATCCTGGATGCGGACTCGCCGAACAACGAGATTCTCACGGAGGAGCAGCACGAGCTGGTGGAGAGCGCAGCGGAGATGCTGTACGGGCTGATCCATGTGCGGTACATCTTGACCAGCCGCGGGATGGCCGCAATGTTCGAGAAGTTCAAAAACTGCGAGTTCGGGCGCTGCCCGCGCGTGCTGTGCAACGGGCAGCCGTGCCTGCCCATCGGCACTAGCGACGTGCCGCGCCAGGCCACCGTGAAGATCTTCTGCCCGAAGTGCTGCGACATCTTCTACCCGCGCTCAAAGTACCAGGCGCGGCGCCCCCCGCCGCGCCCGCGCCGCGCACGCTCGGCTCCAGCCCGCGCGTCCGGTTCCTCGGCAGCATGCAGCGCTCGGGTCCTGCTTGACCCGCGTCCAGGCAGCCGCCGGGCGTGCGCCCGCGCCGGCGACGCTCCAGCGCACAGACCCGCGTCGCCGCCCGCTCGGGCGCGCCCCAGCTTCCGCGCCACACCCGCGGCGGACGCGCGCAGGGCAACGTGGACGGCGTGTTCTTCGGCACGACGTTCCCGCACCTGCTGCTGATGACGTACCCGTCGCTGCGGCCGCCGCGGTCGACGGAGACGTACGTCCCGCGCGTGTTCGGCTTCCGGCTGCACGAGTCCGCGCTCGAGCGGCCGCCCGCGGAGCCTGCCGCGCCGCGCCAGAACGGCGCGCCCCGTGCGCGCGGGCTGCCGCTCGCCGATCCGCTCTGCGCGCGGCGGCGCGCATGCCGTGGCCGCAAGCGCCTGCGAGTGCCTGGTCCACACGCGCGCACAACGTGCTCTGCCTCATGCAGCAAGGCGGGGAGCGGCACGCAGCTTGCCGGCGTGCCGTGCTGTTGGTCTCTGGCTGCACCCGTGGTGGCTCTGCGCCTGGGTCAGCAGCATTGTGTGGGGAGTGTCCCAGCGGATGCTGCAGGCGCCGGGAAACGTGCGTGCATTTGCTCTGGCTAGGCGCATGCGCAGACCCTGAGCCTGTAAGGCTGCGCAGGCGAGCGCAGCGGCGCGCCAGGCGCCGGTGACGCCTCGGCGGGCCCGAGCAGGAGTAGCATCACCGGTGGTGGCAGCGTCGGGGGCGGCGGCGGGGCGGGCGGCGGCGGGCTGGCTGCGGGGATGGGGGCAGGGCACGAGCGGCGGGGCAGTGGGCCGGGCAAGCGCAAGGACGACGGCGAGCCCTCGCAGCCGCGCAACCCCAGCCAGCGGCTGCTGAAGTGAGCTATGGGACGGGGGTGGGGGTTGCTACCTGGCCTGCGCCGGCCAGGAGCTGAGTGTTCCCATCTCGCAGCTGCCGGAGGCAGAAGGCGGCCCGGGCGGCGTGAGGCAGAGGGAGGCCCCTGCTCGGGCACGCTGCCTCTCCCCTGAAGGGAGGCTGAGCCCAGCCAACCTGCTGGGGCGGGGGTGGGGTGGGGCCCAGCGCCCTGGCTAAGGAACGGTTACCGCTGACGGCTCCTGTGCCACGTTTGGCGCATGGCCTGGTTGTGGCACGGCCCGACGGTCTGGCCGCAGGTTGTCGGCGCTGCGCGTGACCCCGGCGGTGAGCGTGCTGCCCTCATCTGCTTATCGGCATGTGGCGGTCGTCGTGGTGCGCACCTAGGGGAGGGGGTGGGTGGGGCCCGCGTGTGGCAGAGCGGGGGCCTGTGTCTGGCAGAGCGAGCACCAGCGCTTCGGGGCCCTCCCCGAGCGCTTGTGGGGACGCCAGTGGTGCCTCTGAGCATCCCTGGGGCGACTGCGGGCAGGTCACCGGGTAAGTTGGCCATGGAGCGGGCTCACGCGCGCCGCAGCGCGCGCTCGCGGAACAGACTGGATGGCAGGCTTGCGGCACGACAGCAGCTGTTCATAAAGGCTGCGTTGAGGGGCTTCAAGGATGACTGCCAGGCTTTGAGCCCTGTGCTGCGTGCGGCGCATGGGCGGGAGCGGCACGCTGTGTCTTCTGGACCTCTTCAGGGAGCCATGCACAGGGCTGCCGTATCGTGCAGGGGGCTGCCGTGCAGGGAGCGCGCGCGATGGGGCGCAGCTCGGTGGGGCAGCCGCAGGGCTAGATACCCGGAGTGCAGGTGCGACATGCCTGAGTGGCAGCCGGGGGCCGCTCTTGCATCGTCTGACGCACGTCACCAGTCCAGTAACGTGCACGCGGCGGGTCAGGCCTTGCCGGTGCAGTGCTAGAGTCTGGGGCCCTGCTTGTGGGCAGTGTATTCATTGTTGGCAGCGCGGCTCAGCTGGGCGGCGCGCGCCCCCATCATGATAGGTAGCACCTCCTTAGATTGCACCACCGCATCCCCACGCTTTGGTTGCCCAGTCTGCAGTCACCTCCTGAGTGTCCTCCGACCGCGTGTTGATAATCTGAGACCACGTCCTCAGCCTCCCTCTCACATCCAACTCCACTCCTGCCCCGCGCGAGCGCCAGTGTGCGGCAGGCAAGCCCACCGCGAGCGCAGCGCCCCAGCAGCGCAACAGCTTGCTACTCGTTGAAGTGCACGCCGCCCGCCTTCAGCACCACGAAGAACGTCCCGATCATGAGCGCGATGATGGTCGTAAAGCTCAGCACGATGACCTGCACGCAGCGCACCCCGCCAGCATGAGCGCTCACCTGCGGCGTGATGTGCCAGGACTGCGCCTGCGCCAGTGGGGCGGAGGCATCGTGGGGGCCCGGGGCGCGCACTATCTGCCCGAAGGTGATCGTCTGCCACCAGGGCTGCTCCGTGAAGCTGTCGGGCTCCATGGTCGGCGACAGCCGCGCAGGGTTCTCGGTGAACAGCTTGGCGCCGCCGGCGCCGCTGAAGGGGTTGGCCGGGCCGCCGGGCGCCTTGGCGCTCGCGCCGCCGGCCGCCCCGAAGCCGCCGCCGCCGAGCGCGGCCGCGCCGAACGGGCTCAGCGGCTTGGCCGGCGCGCCTGTGGCAGGGCATGCGTCAGTCCCTGAGAGCTGCGGCGCGGGCCAGAATTCTGCTCACACACTGGCCCGGACGTGCAGTGAGCAGCCTGCATGCTCAGCCGTCTCCTGCTCGCAGTGCCCACTAAGCATTTCTATGCTTGCTCCGACCCGTGCGTCACGAGTGCGGGTGGCTGCTTGAGCCTCCTCGCAGAAGCAGGTAGGCCTCAGGGGGAGGCTCGCGGCTGGAGCCAGCGGCGCCGGGCTGTGCAGGAACGGGCGCCGCAGGCAGGGCTGCGACGGACCGGCGCCGAACGGGCTGCCGGCCGAGGACGGCGATGAGCCAGCCCCGTTGGCAGACGCGCCGCCCTCGCCGCTCGGCCCCGCGGCGCCCTCCCTGCCGTCGTCAAACTCCGCGCGGAAGCTCGCGCCGATCTCCTCCACGCCCGTCAGCTCCTTGCGGTCCCGCTGCAGCAGGCGCTGCACCTGCACGCCCACATGTGCCCGCTCGGCGGCCCGGCGAAGCGGCGCGCCACCCGGGTTCGCCTGCGCACCACAGGGCTGCAGGGGCGCGCCTGCGCAGCGCCCTCGTCGAACTGCCACTCGGGTACCTTGTCAGGCTCGGCGCCCGACGCGCCGCCAAGCGTGCCAGAGCCGAGCGGGAGCGGGCCTGCGTATTATCATCCTTAATGACAGGATTTGAGAGTACAGCGTCACGCATACGCAGGGCAGAACAGTGGTTGAGGCCGTGCAGCGGTACACCAAAAGTGCAGAAGCGCAGCTCTGAGCGCAGATATCTTTGGAGTGCGCACCGCTGGGCTCAGCAAGCGTCTGTGTCTGCCTGCGACGCCGCTCCAGCGCGCGCTGCGCTCTGCAGCGATAGCTTGCTGCAACAGGCACTGGCCTGCGCAAGTGCAGGTTGGCGCATGGTCCAGGCAGAGCGTACACTGCTCCAACAGCCATCTGCGACACCGGTGTCAGTGGCTGTCTCCCTTTTCACCTGCAGGACGCTACAAGGTGTAAGCCGCGATCCTCGCTGGTGCAAGCTCGCGAGCTCCTGCTCGGCCCTTGACCTGAAGGGAAGGGGAAGGCTGCGCAGGATGCAAGCAACTCCAGTCTCAACTCCCTCCACCTCACGCTGGCGCTAAAGAGCCCAGAAACTGTGCAGGAGGTGAAGAAGGGCGTCAGCAGCGGGCAGGAGAAGGCGGGCAGGTGGAAGCGCGCACGCGCTGCTCTCACGCCCCCACCCCTGCTGAGCCTGCGCCGCCGCTGGCATGGCGTCCGCCAAGGGCGTCGGCATACCCGTCAAGCTCCTGCACGAGGCCGAGGGCCATGTCATCACCGTGGAGCTCAAGTCGGGGGAGAACTACCGCGGCGAGCTCATTGAGGCGGAGGACAACTGGAACTGCCAGATGAAGAACGTGCAGGCCACTGCCAAGGTGCGCGGCGCTCGTCCGCCCGCCGGTGCGCTCGCAGGAGGCGCCGGCTGCGCCTCGCCTGTGCACGGTGGTTGACCTCCTTTGCGGTTCAGGACGGGAGGGCGTCAAACCTGGAGCACATCTTTGTGCGCGGCAGCCGGATACGGCGCGCACCACATGCCATTGCTCTGCGCTGCTCAGTTTGCTCCACACGGCTGGCAGACCAGTGTCGTGACGCGCGCTGCACCTGCGCAGGTTCATGATCATACCTGACATGCTGAAGAATGCGCCAATGTTCAAGCGCATCGACCCCAAACACAAGGTGACTCCCGGCGTCTCACTCGCTTCCTGCCCGTGAAAAGCGCCGCAGCATTTGAAACCTGGGGTGTTGCCTGCGCAGACAAAGGCTGCACCCATGGGAGTGGGCGGCCGCGGGCGGGCTGTGGCCGCGCGCGCGAAAGCAAAGGCTGGCGGCAAGTGACACCTTCGAGCGTTTGCTGGACGGCTGGGGCGCTTGCTGCGAGGCGTTGTACACACCACTCGCGTGGCTGCCAGTGTAGAGGGGACCAGCTGCCTGTGGTGGTATGGCGGACGTATCAGAAACGGCTGGGCCTGCTGCTCCTGTTGCGGGTGTTGGCCAAGAGTGCCATGGCAACCGTATTTGCAGTGCGGGCACTAGTGAAAGACGGGCGCTGCGGCGTCCGCTGTGAGCTACTCATATGTCTGCAGCCTGTCTGTAAACCCCTTTGTGCGTTGTCAAGACGTGAACACATGGCCAACCGACCGCCTGATTCCATGCGCTGGAGCCCCTAGCCAAGCAGATGGCGCGCCACGGGCTCGGTCCCCCACATGGCTGCGCCCACACCCAGGGTAGCCGCTGTTAGCTCAGGCCCAGCTGCGCGCCGGCCGGCAGGCGGTCTGCGCCCGTGATATAGGCCCACAGGCTGAACCTGCGCGGCTGGGCCGGCGCCGGCGGGGGCTGCCGAGCGGGCAGCACTTCCGCCCCGCCGCTGCCCCGCCCTGGCCCGGCGTCCTGCCCGCCATTGCCGCCCCGCCCCGCGCCGCCTGGCGGCTCAGGCCCATCGCCTCGGGCATTGGCCCTCTCGTCGCTCTCCCGCTGCGAGGCCGCTGCAGCGTGCGTATTGACACCGTCGGCGCCATGCGCCCCATCGCCACACTCCCGCGCGCTGGGCTGCGCACCCTCGTGCCCACATGCGTCATAGCCTGCAGCAACGATTTCCGGCTGCGACCCCGCGAGCGCGCCGTGCTGGCCCGCACGGTCCCCTGTCGAGCCGGGCCCCGGGCCCGCCGCGCGCGCCGCGCCCGCGCGCGCCGGCGAGGGCGCCGCAGCCCCCGCAGCGCTGTCGCTGCCGGCGGCGGCGGCGTCCCCGCGCTGGGCGCCGCGCGCGGCCTTGCGGCGGGCGCCCGCGGCGCGCTCCTCGTGCAGCAGCCTATTCAGACGCTCCACCTCCTCGGCCAGCGCCAGCAGCTCCAGCCCGCACTCGGCCGCGTGCGCACCACCTAGCGCCCCCGCAGCCACCCGCGCGCTCACCGAGGCGGCCAAGCGCGGGGCGCCCGCCAGACACCCCGGCCGCAGCCGGCGGTTCTCCTTGCGCGTGGCGCGCGCGCCGCCAGGGCCGCGGGGCCGAGCCGGTCATGGCGACCATGATCACAGAACCAGGTGATGCACCTGACACGGCGGGTCATTCAGGGTTCATTCAGGCTTAAGCAGTTGCGGGAGTGTCCCAACCCAGCCCGGCCCACCCGGCCCGGCCAGCGCGCCGCAAAGCGAGACAGCACACACCGGCACCCTCACGCACGCCGCCCCTAGCCACTTCACTGAAGGAGGGCCAGCGTGTTGCGGCACCAGGCGACGGGAGCGCGGGCGCCTGCGCGGACGCGGCGGCCGCCGCGTTGACCTTGTCGGCCAGCTCAGCATTGGCGAGCAGCAGGCGGTCCATGGCCGACCGCAGCGCAGCGTTCTGCGCGCGCAGGTCCAGGGACACTGCGCCCGCCGCGCGCGCTGGTCAGCCGCTGCGCCGCCTGCCCAGGCGTGCGGGGCGCGCCCGACAAAGCATGCTCGCCCGCGTGCGCCCTCGGGCTCGGGCTGCCGCCCGTCCAGGCGCTGTCGCGGCCGCCACCCTGCATCGGCGCGGCCCCGGCGGATGTGCAAATTTGGCTGGGCATGTGGGGACAGAGTGCGCGACGCAAGGCGCGCACTGGACAGGGACACTTGGGGCCTGGCCCGGAGCAGTCCTCGTGCTTCACAGGCGCAGGCTGGTGTAGGACATGCTCAGCAGCCAACTCGCCCGCGGCCGTGCAGGGGCGCCAGCGCTCGTCGCCGCACAGGCCGGGCGGCGCGCGGCCTGGCGGCAGGCCGTAGGCGGGCCGCGCGGGGGCCGCTACCCTGGTCCGCGGCGCGCTCGCGCTCGGCGGCGGTGCGCGCGGCGAGCTGCAGCGAGTCGCGCTCGGCGGCGGACGCGCGTGCGGCGGCGCGCTCGGCGGCGGCCTCCTGCTCCATCCGTGCGGCGCGCTCGGCGGCCGCCAGCGCCTCCGCCAGCCGCACCTGGGCTGTCATGTTTACCCTGTCACATACCCTACCAGCCGCACCTGGGCTGTCATGTTTACCCTGTCACATACCCTATCCAGCCGCACCTGGGCTGCGGGGCCCGCGGCTCGAGGGCTGCCCTAGCCCTGGCAGGTGCCAGGCCCAGGGGCCGGCTCGCCTGTGCCGTGGCAATGACAGGCGCCGATGGCAGCGCTGGCAGGCGGCACAGGCAGCAGAACGCGCGGGTCGCGCCGCTGCGCGAGCCGGGGGGGCAGGGAGGCAGGAGCGCGCGCGGCGGCCGCCGCCGGGCTCGGCCGCGCCGCCGCGGCACAGGCGGCGGTGGGGGTCGCGGGCGCGGCGGGCGCGCGCCTGCAGGCCGTGCGCGAGCCGCTTCTGCGCGTCGAGCGCGGCGGCGGCGGCGGCGGCGTCCCTCTGCGCGGCCGCCGTCGCCGCCTCCGCCGCTGCCGCCGCCGCCGGGCTGCCGCCGCCCTTGGCGGGCTCGTCCCGGCCTGCGGCGCCCTGCGCGGACCCGGCCTGCATGGGCCCGCTACATGTGTGCGGCGTGTGCAGCGGTGGGCGCGGCGTGCGGGTGCGTGTTTGCAAATGAGCGAGGCCTGACCGCCTGGCAGCCGCGGGCTGTGCCAGGGACAGGCGCAGGAGCAGCCGCATGCACGGAACAACACCGCCTTGCAGCCGCAGGAGCCACAGGGCGCTGCGTACAGGGTGCGACTGCGCACACATCTGCAGGCTCAGGCCACGGCATGGGTGAGAGGGCTTGGGGAGGCCCTGCGTGGCCAGCGCTCCAGGAGCAGGCCCTGTGCCCACAAGGGACCACAGCGGCCAGATAAGGAGACAGCCGCGCGCGCAACGGGCGACTGGGCGGGCAGCGGCTCCGGGCCGAAGAGAGAGCAAGGCCCAGCGCGTGTGCCTGGAGAGAGAGCCGCAGGGAGGGGCCGGGCTACGGCGCAGGGGCGCCGGCGGCACCTGCTCGGCGGCGGCCAGGCGGCGCTGCAGCTCGCAGACGGTCGCGCGCTCCGCCTCGATCGCGCGCTCGGCCTTGTCCAGGCGCATGCGCACATTGCTCTGCTCGTCGCTGTGCGCCTGCCGCGCGCCGCGTGCGACCGCATCAGGCGCGCGCTTCCTGGGCGGTCTGCGCATCGCAGCGGGCAGGGCGGGCCCACGCGGCCGGCCTCAGAGCCGTCGCGGACTGTTGCCAGCTAGGCATCTGCCGCGAGGGAGCCCTGGCTCCATGCCATCTCAGCCGTTGGTCGCCGACACCTTGACTGCAGCAACCGGGCTTGCGCGCGAGTGCGCTGGTCCAGGAGCCCCGCATGCAGGGCGCATGCCATCCAGTGTCAGCAGGCACCCTGCCCGGCCAGGGCAGGCTCGCAGAAGGGCGCCTGCCGCGCGCCTGCTGCAAGCGGGCGGCCTTCTCGCGCAGCATCTCGGCATGCGCCGTGCGCAGCGCGGCCAGCTCCGCCGCGGCGGCCTCCGCCTCGCCGCGCGCGTCGGTGTACGCCTCCTTCAGCGCTGCCGCCTGCGCATGGCCAGCCCGGCTGCCACCAGGTGGGAAGGGAGGCTCATTTCGGGTCTGGAGCATGGGAGGTCATGGGCGAGTCGCCCGCAAGGCGCACCCTGCGCCCCTCAAAGCGGGGCTGCGGCATTCGTTTAATAACACCACATACGAGCACAAGCAAAAACCACCTCCTGTGACATGCACCTTGACACTAGGCACTGGACCATGATGCGCCCCACACCAAGCAGGCTTGTTCACTCTCAACTGCCTGCCGCCCCTGCCGCACACGGGTGCGGTGTTTCCTAGAACGGTGCGCAAAGCAGGTTCCGCTATACTCGCTGTGGCGAAGGCGCGCGCCTCGGCCTGCGCGTCCGCCGCCCGCTCCGTCGCGAGCGCGGCGGCCTCCTCTGACGCAGCCAGGGCGCCGCGCGCGTCCGCCAGCTCGCCCGCCTGCCGCCGCGCCTGCGCGTGCGGACAGCCTCTGCCTGCCGGCACAGGTTTGCTGCCGACCCCATTGCCCGTCACGATCAGTGACGAGCATTCGTGCATGCATGCAGGCGAGAACGCCCAGGTCCTGCGAAGCGGGCGGTCGGCGCACGGGCGCCGCACCGTGTCGCGCGTGTCTGCGAGGGCGCGCTCCAGCTCGCCCACCCTGGCCTCCAGCGCCGCCGGCCGCTCAGAGGCTCCGTCCCCCTCCGCTCCGGGCCCGCCCGCCGCCCGCGCCGTCGCCGCGGGCGGCATGTGTGCGGGCGGCTCCGCGGGCGCGGGCGCGGCAGCCACTGCGCTGTCCGGCGCGATCGACGCCGCGGTATGCGCATCCGCCGCCCCCGCAGCGCCTGCGGGCACCGGCTCTGCAGTCGCGCCCGGCCCCAGCGCGCCGGCGTGCGCCTCGCCGGGGGCGCTCTGGTTGGCGCGCCGCCCTGGGCCAAGGCCCGCCTCTTTCAGGTCGTGTCCTACGCCCTCCCGCTCAGCACCGCCTGCGGGAGGCGGCGCGTCTGGAGCGCCCTGGCGCGACGGACTACGCGCGCTCGCCAAGGCGCCCGCATGCACGGCCGCTGGCGCCTGGGCCAGCGGCGCAAAGGGAGACGCTGGCGCAGCGGGCTCCCCCGCGACAGCCTCAGGCTCCGCCGCGCCGCCCGCCCCGCGTGCAGGGCCGGCTGGCGCTCCGGCCGGCAGCGCGTGCGGCGTCCCGGCGTCGTGCGCTCCTGCGCCTGGCGCCGCCTCGGGCGTCGCGAGCGCGGCAAAGGCAGATACGGGCGCGGGCGGCGGCCCCTCGCCCGCCTCGTCCGCGGGCTGCGGCGCCGCCCCGGCCGGCGCCGCCTGGCGCTCCGGGTCGCTCGCCGCAGGCGCCGCGGCCGGCGCCGCGTCCAGCCACCAGGGCCGCGGCGGGGGCGCGCCCGCGCCGGCCGGCGCGTCCGCAGCGCTTGCGCCCGCCGCTGGGCCTGCGCTCGCGGGCCCCGGCACCCACCACGGCCCCGGCTCCGGCCTTGCGCCCGCGCGCCCGCCGCCGGCCCCGCCTCCCTGTGCAGCTCCGGCTGGCGCGCCGCGGGGCCCGCCGCTGCCCGCCGCCCCCGCGCGCGCCGCCAGCTGGGCGCGCCCGACGGACGGGCGCGCGCGGGCGGGCGACAGGCGCGCCGGCCGCGCGTCCTGCGCGGCGCCGCGCGCGCCCGCCGGCGACACCCAGTCGCCCAGCGACACCGACAACTTGAGGCTGCCGCGCCGGTGCGGCCCGACCGCGGCCGCCCCGTCAGGCGACGCGGGGGACCCCCTTGCGGAGCCGTCCTCGGACCCTCTGGAAACCATGCTCCAGGTCCTGTCTGTCTGGACTCGTAGCAGGGCATCATGCTGCACGGCCGGCCCAGCGGCCTGCCCGCCTCCGGCGCCGGGCGCCGCCGCCGAGCCCGAGGGTCGGCCGTCCCGGCCGCCCTCGGGCTCTGGAGCCGATGCGGCGTGCGGCGCGCCGGCCGCGGGCTCCTCCTCGGGCAGCGGCGCCAGGCGCATGGGCGCAGGCGGCGGCGGCGGGCCGCCGTCATAGGAGAACAGCGACGGCAGCGCGGCCGGGCCATCGGCGGGGCTCGGGCGGCCCGCGCGCGCGTCTGCCGGGGCCTGCAGCACCGCATGTGGACTGCCGCCCACGGCGCCTGGCTGGTCAGCCGCCCGCGCGTCCGCAGCGCCTTCAGGCACCAGCGACGCACCAGCAGGCGCCCGCGCACGCGCCCCCACCCCATCGACCACAGAGCCTGAGCGGCCGGCGGCCGCGCCGGCGGGCCCGCCGGGCCCCCCGCCAGTGCTCCCAGGCCCGGCGCCTGCGTGCTCTGCCGCGACCTGACCGCCCGCAGCGCCGCGGCCGTCTGTGCCGGGAGGCGCCCGAGCGCCCGACTCTGCCGGCGCGTCCGGGGCGCCGGGCCGCTCCGCGCCCACGGTCACGCCCGCGGGCGCGGCGGCAGGGGCCTGGGCCCCCCCGGGGCGGCCCTGGTAGACAATGGGAGGGGGGGTCGGTCCGGTCGGCCGCGCGAGGCGGGGCGCGAGGCTGGGGACCGCGGGCGCGCGCCGGGCGGGCGCCAGGAAGGGGATGGGGACCGCGGTCTCAGTCTTATACGCGGCCCCTGACCCGGCGGCGCTGTCCACCCGGCCGCTCATAGCCCTGTGGCCCAGCAGGGCGTCAGGTGCGAGGTGGTTGTGTCTCCCGAAACACCGCCACAGGACTCGGTCACCCAGAGCCTCTGTGTGGCTCGGCAACGCAGACTCTGGCAACGTGGATACAGAGAGCCTGCGTGGGAACGAGAGGGGGGACGCGGCTGTGCGCGCACCAGGCGAGCAGCTCAAGGCTGATGATCCAGGCCCAGCAGAGCGCAGCTGCGGGCGCGCTGCCCGATCAGGGGCTTGGAAAGCTCACCGCTGCGGAGGTGCGTTCGGACGTGCTGATGCCGCACGTTGCTCTGCCAACGCAGGAGGCGCTGCATATTTGCGCTCAGTTGGTCATATATGCTGGCGCCATGGTTTCCTCCAGCACAGTACATCTCCAAGCAAGCCGCGCTGTGCTCTGTAGCAACGTCTAGCTAGCTATATATAGCAGCGCTGGCGATTGTCGCCAGCAGCCCGTAGTCGCTGCAAAAGCTGCCGTAGTTGCTGACTCAAAACGGAGTGCTCTTCCCCCTTCTGCAAGCTCTGCAAAGCGCTTTAGCGTGCCTGAATACCACTCACCAGCAGTGAGTCCCAACAGTACGGGCAAGTGCCGGCCATGCTTGCGCGGCATGGGCGTGGGGGCGCCGCCGTCCTGGACCTGCCCTGGCTGAGGACCCTGGCTGCTTCGGCGCAGTGCTCTTCTTATGCAGCAGACTGTGAGCGCGCACGGCAGCGCGCTGTTGTCATTTGCTATGGTCTCAACAGCACCTGACATATTGTGTTCCTAGCAGCCCAGATGGTCGTGGACCTGCCGTCAACGTCAGGTCGGCCGCAGACGGCCCCCGCACGGGCGCCGGGCCTCCTGTACCCGACGCATGTCCCACTGTCTGGCGCGCAGAAGGCTGCGGTGGCAGTCATCTCCGCCATCGGAGCCAGCCTCAAGTGCGCCGACCCACCGACTCTGCCATCTGTGTAGCTTGCTTGTATCCTTCAGAGGCCACTGCCTGAACTGCTTGGATTGGCGGCGCAGCCCGCGGCGGGCGGACCTCGTTGCGGCGCTGGGGGAGACGACGGGCACCGCAGCGCTGAGCAGCATGCTGGCGCGTATGCAGAGCCAACCGGCCGGGCGTGCAATCCTCGCCGAGCGGCCCCGCATAACGGTGGGCCACGCGCGTGATACAGCGCGCTGAAGCAGGCCTGTCCACGCCGTGCGGCTGGCCGGTAGACAACCTGACGCTGTGCGGGCGGGCAGGACGAGACGCTGGAGTACGCACACACGCTGGCGGAAGGCTCCTTCGGCCGCGCGTACGCCGACTTCATGGGCAAGCGCAGGCGCGCACCGAGTGCACTCCCGTGCGCGGCGCTCCCCTGGCCTCTGCAAGGCTTGCACGGTGGTCGGCGTCGGGGCCCGCGCTCAGAGAGCCGAAGACTCGCGTGACGGGTGCACGCGAAGAAGACGGGCGCGGCGGTTCACTCGCTCTGCATGAGCCTGGCGCCCGGTGTCCGCGCGGGCCTGAACCGCCCAGCTCACGCGTCAACAGGCAGCAGGCAGGGCGCGGCTCTGGCGCCAGCGCGCCGAGGCGCTGGCAGGGCCGCACTGGCAGGCCCCGCTGCATGGCACGGGCCCGGAACGCGCGTCCGGACGGCGCGCGCGTCCGGGGCGTCAGGTTCCGCGCCGACGAGCGGCCGCCCGTGCGCTTCGTGGACGACGGCGAGCTCGCGTACGTGGCGGCGCGCGCGCGCGAGGTGCACGACATGTGGCACGTGCTCTTCGGCTGCCCCACCACCATCCTGGGCGAGCTGGCGCTCAAGGCGCTCGAGTTTGTGCAGGCGCGCCCCAGGCGCGCGCGCTGGCGCGCCCGGGAGAGCGCGGCGCTCCGCGGCATGGGCTGCGGCCCGCAGGCTCTGCATCCTGTGCGCCAGCTGCGACCGCCGCGGTGCGCTGCCGGCGAGGCGCAGTGCACGGGGCGCGCCCCGAGGGGGGCCGCTGGCGTGAGGCGCCTAGTGGGCGCGCAGACGGGCATGCCGATGGCGGCGCTGTCGGTCGCGGGCGCGCAGTGGCGGCTGACCGGCCGCGAGCGCGGCCGGCTGGCCGCGGAGCTGCTGCCCTGGGCGCTGCGGGCCGGCACGCGCTGCGCAGACCTCATGTGCCTCCCGTACGAGCGCCACCTGGCCGTGCGCGCCCGGCCCGGCAGCTCGGGGGGCGCGGCGCCGCCAGCCTCCGTGCGGCGGCGTCTCACCCGCAGCCGGCCGCGACGCTGCTGAGCTGTGCCGCCGTGGTGCCTGCCTGTGTAACACCCTCATGCCTTGCTGGCTGCGCCCTCCATGTGCATGAGACTGCGTTCAACAGGGTCTACAGCCTTGCAGCTGCCGCAGCTCGCGGCTGGTCGGACGCCACCGGCGCCCGCGCGCAGGACAGCTTGGAGGATGTACGCGCGCGCTGGCGCATCACCCCGGCGCCGTACTCTGCAGTGGCGCACTCGCGCCCGGCACCCCAGGTCCCAGGTGTGTAGGGTGGGGGCGCGAGAGGCGGGGCAGCTGTGCTGCTCTCTGAGCGCCAGGATGCCCCTGGTAGGAGAGGTCTGTGCATGCAGGCGCCTGCTTTCTGGGATGCTGTGCGTCGTTGCGCTGCAAAGCCAGTCGTTGTCCTGCCAGTGTGAAGGCCTGCATAGCGTACGCACTGAATATGCTCTCTGCACATCCGCATCCTACATACTGCCTGCCTTTGGCTCTGAGCAAACCAGCTCTCAAACAATGACACGTTATGGAGAGCAACACAGCTGCCAAAGACGCGTCAAGCCCTCACATGTGAATCACCTGCTTGGCGCCTCTGTGCGCGCAGCGCTGAGCCCCTTGGCGTGCCGCCCGCCACGGCGCACAGGCCAGTGGCCGGCACAGCGCATACGCGCGGTTGCACCCCCTGCAACCCTAACATAGCCCAAGACGACACAGACCTGCCAGATCGCCGTCCGCGCGCGGCCAGCTCTGCTGCGCCTGCCACCGGACTGATGCAGGTCCCTGCACCGGCGGCGCCGCTCAGCGCACGCGCCGCAGCAGGGCGCCCGGGCGCCGCGCTGCGCCATTCAAGAGAGAGCAGGCCCCCGCGCTCTCAGTCTGGGGAACAAGGCAGGCGAGCTCGTGCCCCGGGCGCGGGCCGCGAGCGCGCGCTCCTGCGCGCGCACCGGCGCGGCAGGAGCACCGCGCGACGCGGCGCGCTAGTGTACACAGCGGGCGCCCGCCTCACGGCGCACGGTGCATCCTGCTCAGCTCCTCCTCCATCACGCGCAGCCGCTCGCGCAGCCGCACGTTCTCTTCCCGCAGCGCGGTCGCCTGCGCCGCGCGCGCGCCGCCCCAACGTGGGCCGACGGCCGCCTCTGCGCACGAGCAAGCCTGCCCTGGCGGCGGCCCTGGGCTGCCGCCCCTCAAGAGAGCGCTCGGCCACCTCGCGGTGACGCCGGCGCGCGCCGCGGCGCACCGCAGTCAAATGTCAGGCCCACAAGCCAGGGGCAGGGCGGCGGGCGGTGCAGGCCGGGCAGGTGTGGGAGGGGCCGCGGGGCGCCGCGCCTCGGTGCGCGCGCGGTCCAGCTCGTCGCGCGGCGCGCGCGCGCTGACGCGCTCGCGCACCTCCTCCAGCAGCGTGCTCAGGCTCGCGTGCCGGCCGCGCTCGGTGTCCTGTGCGCAGCGCAGGCTGCCGGGCTCTCAGGCCTGTCAAAGCGCGGCAGCCCCCGCGCGCTCCGGATGCATGCCACTCTGCCGCGCAGCGCATGCGGGAGAGGGCAGGCGAGCTGATGAGCCGGTCCTGTCCCCGGCCAGCACCCCGGCGGCGCGCGGCGCGCCTGCACAGCGTGCACCAGCTCCTTCATGAGGTCGTACTGCGCGCCCAGGCCGCTGGCGACCTCCTTGAGCGCGAGCAGCAGCGCGGCCGCCGACGCGCCCGGCCGGCTGGCCTCGCCACCGCCCGCTGAGCTGCCCGGCCGGCCGTCGCCCACGTTTGTCGCGCTGGTGCTGCGGCCCACACGCGCCTTGCTGTCCCCAAAGTCGTCCTCCACGATCTGCGCGCGCGCCGCGGCCGCCGCGGTCATGCGCGCTCGCAGCAAGCGGCGCGGCGCGCGCCCGCTTCCGCGCCCATGCTGCGTCAGCGAGAGCCCAGCGCCTCTTCCCGGCCGGCGTCCACCGCCCGCACGCGTCGCGAGACAAAAGAGGCGAGCTGCTTGCAAGCTCACGGGCCGGGCGCCGAACGCGCAGCGTCTAGTCATGCGGCCGCGGCTGAGGCCGCAAGAGCATCCCACTTTGAAGCTTTGCTGACCGCCCAGACACACTGTGCGCTGGGCCCCGCGCCGGTGATCAGCAGGCTGCCAGGCGGGGCCTTCGCTGCGCTGGCGGGGCGGGCGCGCGCGCGCCTGGAAGCGGCCCTTACGCTTGGCCTCCTTGCTCTTGTCGGCCGCGCCGGCCTCGAGGCTCTCGGAGGGCGCGCGCGAGGCGGGCTCGCTGGTGCCGCCGTCCATCGATGCGGTCGAGCGCGGGCCGGCCGCGTCCGGCGTGGCCGGCTTCATCGCCGCCTCCAGCAGCGCCGCGCCGTTGCCCACGACCGGCGACAGCGGCGGCGGCGCGTTGCCCTCCTGCGCGCCACAGCGGCCGGCGCGCTCGGACGCGCCGGGCGGCCCCGGGCGGTGTGCGGCGCCGCAGCGCATGCGTCTCGGACACAGCGACCTGCCAGAGACTGGAGCAGGGCAGCTGGGGGCGCGTCCTGTTGCATGGCCCCGCGTACAGGCCAGGCAGGTCAGCCACGCGCCAGCGGGCTCGCTGTCACCGCAGACGCTTGGGGGAACGAACCGATTCACCAGGGTGAACACAAGCGCTTCGATGAAGCCCGTTGGCACCAGGTGCGCCGTGAGCCCCGGCCCGGCCGCGTGCCGGGGGGCGCGCACCTCGTACACCTCAAAGCGCCCCTGCTTCTTGTGCCCCGGCTTCATCGGCACGCCCGCGCCGCCGCCGGTCGACTGCCGCGTCAGCGCGCCCGCCGAGAAATTGCCGGAGCCGCCCGAGCCCGCCAGGCCGCGCGCCAGGGGCCCCCCCGCGCCCGCCGCCGCGGATCCGAAAGGGCCGGGCGACGCCGCGCGCAGCGGCGCGGCGGACGCGGGGCTCGGCAGCGGCGGCCGCGCGCCTGCCGCGCCCGGCACGTCCACCATCAGCCCAGACCGCCCTGCGCGACGGCTGCCGTTAGCGGCGCAGGCGGCTTAGGGGTCCGCACGCGTGTCAGGCAGGCGGCGGGTGCCGCAGGCCCCTGCGCAGCGGCGCGCCCGCCGAGCTCCATTCGGGCTCGAGCACATGCGCGGCGCTGCCTGGGTGCCCCTGGCGCCACGGCGGGCCTGCGCCGATCCGACGAGGCGACAGTCGCAACATGTGAGCAGCGGAGCAGCCCTGCCTGCCACCGGATGCGCACGCCGCCCTGTACAGCCGCAGCGCCGCGCCCGCCGAGAGGCTTCAGATGGGCAGCGAGACGAGGCGGCACGCTCGGGGGCCGCGCCGCCCGCCACATGCTGAGGCAGGGGCGCCCAGGCCCAGGACGGGCCGCTGCCGCCTGGAGCGCGCCCGGGCGCAGGGGCGCAGGCGGCGCCGCACGCCCGCTGCTGCATGCCAGCGGCTGCGCACCCGCGTCGGCGCCGTTGCCGACGGTCGCCGCATCGGGCGCCAGCGTGGCGGACTCGCTGATGGGCGGCAGGCTCGGCTCCTCGCGCTCGGCGGCCGCCTTGAGCTCCGCCACGTCAAAGTCCCAGGACGACACGCCCTGCGCGCACGGCTCGGCCCCCTTTACGGAGCGCCGTGACGTGGCGCGCCGGCGTCCCGCCACCACCTCCAGGGACAGCCTCCTGCGCGGAACAGCATGCTCCCGCCTGTGCAGTCAGACGCGGGTGCGCTTGGCACAGGCCAGGAAACACCGAGCGGCAGCGGCAGGCGGCGCGCCTTGACGTACGCCTCCTTGCTGGCCTCCATCTCGAGCCACTTGTCGGCGGCCGTGTTGGAGCCGGAGGTCGTGCGGCTCTGCCGCATCTGGTGCACGCGCGTGGTCACGTCCGGCAGGCCCGCCAGCAGGTGCTTCACCAGGTAGGCCGGGTCGTGCGCCGTCTGCGCGCGCGTCGGGTGGACGTCTGCATGCGCAGCAGAGCACGCCCTGTGGCGGAGCCGGTAGTGCGGAGCGGCATGCGTGCTCCCGGGGGTGGACCATGGCAGCAAAAAAGAAATGGCGAAAGCAAAAAGGCAAAGCGCCACCCCTGCCGGGGTTTGATCCCGGGTCCCCCGGGTGAAAGCCGGATATTCTAACCACTAAACCACAGGGGTATTCCCTAGATAGGGAATAAGAGAGTGCCAGGCAGCAATATGTGCACGGCAATAACCAGAGCACAGGCTGCGCACGCGCTTGCATGCAGCGCTCCCTGCTCCCTAAAACACGCACGCTCCAGACACATGAGGCGGTGCCACAGTGCTGCACAGAGCTCTGGCAGCTGCGAACAATGCGCTCGCAGCAGGTGCTGCTGTCCCAAACACGTGCTCCGCGGCACAGCGCTCAGGAAAGCACCGCCTCTGCAGCGTTGCCCCTGCCGCAGTGCAGGAGTGCTCTCGCGCCGGCCGCCCAGGCAGGAAACCACCGCGCGCGCCAGCGCCAGCAGGGCGGGAATGCAGGTACGCCGGCCGCGCCCCAGACGCGTGGCAGGCGCGCGAGCGCGGCGGCAGGGGCCTGGGGTGGCGGCGCGCGGGCCAGCCGCGCCGCCTGGAAGGGCGCAGGCGGGCGGCGCGGCGGGCCCGCGCCTTAAAGAACTTGTGCTCCAGCAGCTGCGCGGCGGTGGGCCGCCGGCCGGGGTCCTTCATCAGGCACTTGGCCACGATGTCCCGCATCGCCTGCGCGCGCCAGGCCCAGAGCGGCCTGTAATCGTCCAGCCCGGGGCCGACCCGGCCCCCGCTCGGGCCACAGGAACACAGGCCTCCGCGGGCGCGGCGCCGCGCGCAGGCAGGGCCTGTTCATTTGGGCGAACGCACACAGAGCATGCCCCTGCGGGGCCCGGCAGCGGCGGCGGCCGCGCGCCTTGGAGAAGTGCTTCTTGGCGGACTCGGACGCCGAGTCGAGCGTGGGCGGCGGGTTCTGGATGGTCATCAGCAGCACCTTCATCGGCGGGAAGCGCGCAAAGGGCGCGTGCCCGTGCGCGAGCTCCAGGATCGTGATCCCGAACGACCAGATGTCCGCAAGCGAGTTGTACCTGCGCGCGCGAGCGGCCGCCTCGGCCCCGCACGGCGCGCCCAGGAGCAGACTGGCGGCGGTGGGGCACAGTGCGAAAGGCACGCGAGCCAGGCAGGCGCGGACGCGGCCGGCGCCGCGCACCCAGTGGTCTGCTCCATGACCTCCGGCGCCATCCAGCACGGCGTGCCGACAAACGTGTTGCGCGCCATGTTCTGGTTGCCCCACGAGCCGCCGCGCTCCATGGTGGCCGCCACGCCAAAATCGGCCAGCATCACCTGGCCATTGGCGTCGATCAGGATGTTGCCCGCCTGCGCGCACGGCCGCCAGGGCCTCAGCGCGCCGGCGCCCGCCCCGCCGGCCCCCGCCGGGAGCGCGCGGCCGCTGCCCCTCGGCCGGCGTGGCGTGCAGCCAGGTGCAGAGGCATTGGGAGCCCGCCCTGGGCCGAGCCGCGCCTTCACGTCGCGGTGGATGTTGCCCTGCCGGTGCACGTAGTCCAGGCCCTTGAGCACCTCCTTCAGAATGGTGGCAATGACGGGCTCCTCCAGCCCCTGCGCGCCGCGGGCGCCCGTGGCTCAGCCGCCCGGCCGTGGCGGCGCACGGCCAGGGCCGTGGCGCCCCCTAGGCGGCCCTAGGATGCGCTCCCTGCCGCCGCACGGTGAGAGTGGCGGCGCTGAGATTCCTTCTTGCGTGGTTGCCGGACGCACTCTGCAGGGCTGTGTGTCCTGCGTTTGCAGGCAGGTGCAGCCCCTCCTGCAGCCCTCGCCGGCGCCCGCACGCCGGACCAAGTCCCGGCAGGCCCCGCCAGGCGGCGCCGCGCGTGCGCAGAGCCGGGCGGCTCCGGCGTGCCCCGGGCCCGACGGGCGGCGCGCCTCCGGGTAGGCGTACTTCATGATGTTGAGCACGGAGCCGCCGGACACGTACGGCATGACCATCCACAGGTTGTGGTTGTGCACGAACGAGCAGTACAGCGGCAGGACGTTGGCGTGCGCCTGCTGGCGCATGGTCTGCGCCTCCCTGATGATCTCCTCCTGCTCGCGCGCGCAGGCGCGGCGCCGTCACCCGCGTGCTGCGCCAGCGGGTCGCGCTGGCGCCCCCGGACGCCAGGCGCGGGCCGCCCGCGCGAGGCGCGTCGGCGCGCATGCTGAGCATGGCTGCGGCATGGCAGCCGGGCGCCGCGCACCAGGCTGCAGTTGACGCTCTCCAGGTCCAGCAGCTTGACAGCCACCTCCCGCTCCAGCGTCATGCAGAAAGCGCGCCAGACCTGCAGGCGCCGCGCGCACCGCTCGGGCCTGCGCGCTCAGCGCTGGCGCAGGGGCACACGCGGGCGCGGGCGGCGCACCGTCGCACTGACGCCGCGCCCGCACTCCTCCGTGAGCTCATACTCGTCCGCATTCGTCGGGAAACTCCTGCGCCGCGCCCCGCACCGTCGGCCGGGCGTTGGGCGCTGCGCCGCGCAGGCCTGGCGTGCCGCAGGGCGCGAGCATGGAGGGCAGCGCACAGCGACATGGTGAGGCCCGCCAGGTTGCCCGTGGACTTGGATGTGCTGTCCCACGTGCGAGCCAGGCCTCCGGCTGGCATATGGGCACGCGAGCCTTTCCCCGTTGCCGCCTACTAGCGTCGGCGCCAATTGTCAGGCCATCCAGGTCGTGGCAGCAAAGGCGCGGAGCTGCAGGCCGTCGTCTTCTCAGAGGCGCAGAGTCTGACACCTTGCCCTAGCAGGGTGTTCCTGGCATAGTTGCGACATGGGTCCCATTGAGTGAGCTTCATCATCAGAGACGTTGAGAGGAAGTCATCAGAGAGAAGAAATCGTGCATGGCAATGCGGCTCGGCAGGGCTTTGCCGCAGTTTTACCTCAGCCTGTGTTTAGGCGGGTCGGGACGCCATTACGACTTGCGCTGGCCAAGCGTTCACGGGCCGCATGCATAGGAGACCTGTGGTGACAGGCGGCCCTCTCGACAGGCTGGGAGCCAGACGCGTGCCACAGCCCTGGCAGCGCCCAATAGACAAGAGCAGGGCCCCAGGCAGCTGGCTCCCCGGACGCAGCGGGCGCCCCGCCGGGCCTGGCCCGGCGGGGCTGCACCCCAGGCCGCGCCGCGCGCCTGCACGGCGCGGGCGCTACCAGTTGAAGAAATCGGGACCGGCCTCCGCCTTGAGCTGCTCACCCGCTTCCCTGCCCAAGCGCAGCATGTCGTCCTCGTTGTACGCGCCCTCCCTGGGGCGCCCACACGGCCACGGTCGCGCATGTGCGCATGCATGCATGCGCTTCGGTACACCACTTGACAAGGGCGCCCAAGCCCCGCACGGGAGGGCGGAGACCATTTGGAAGCTCAAAAGCGTCGCGCTGCCTAGCAGACTCTCCCGTGTCAGCCAAGAGTTGTGTGGATGCAGACCCTCCTTGCTAGCTGGGCTGGGCGAAGCAAACACGCCAGAATGTCGCGGGTGGCACTTGTGAAGGACCACCGAGGCGCAGTAGCAGACCCATGCACATGTCTTGCCACAGTGCAGCACCAGACGCTCATGCCCTCACTCCAGGCAATAGGGCGTGGAGCCAGCGTGTCGTCGGCCAGACTGCAGGCCGCCCTTGCGCCATGCCGGCCGGGGCAAGCAGCAATCGGGGGCGGCGGGTCACGGCTGGCCTCGCACCGCGCGGTTTGGAAGATCTTGCTGCCGTCCACGGCAGCAATCAGCCCGCGGAAGGCCAGTTCGCCGGCGCCGTCGCGCTGCGCCAGGCCGGCGATCGGCGTGCGGCAGGAGCCGTCCAGCGCCTCGAGAAACGCGCGCTCACACACCACCGCGAGCCGCGTGTCCTCGTGGTTCAGCGCCGCGAGCAGCTTGCGCGCGGACGCATCGTCCTCGCGGCACGCAATACCGATCGCGCCCTGCGCCCCCGACAGCAGCCCGTCGTAGTGTATCCAGGTTTATCCCCGGCCGGACGGGGCCGGGCCTGCCCGGCCGCCGGCGTCAAAGCAGTCCGCGAGTCTGGCAGCGCCTCAGGAGGCACGCTAAGCTGTGCGAGCCGCCACATGCGCCGCGCGCACCTGCGCCACGGCCGGCAGCATGTCGTCGACCGACAGCACGCTCGTCGCCTTGTCCGCCATGTCCAGGCGCTTGAGCCCCGCCAGCGCCAGCAGCGTCGCGCTGACCACGCCGTCCTGCAGCTTGCGCAGGCGCGTCTGCACATTACCGCGGAAGTTCACCACCTGCCCGCGCGCGCGCCACGCGGCCTCAGCAAGCCCCCAGCCCCGGCCGGCAGCGGCGCGCCACCGCGGCGGTGGCGCAGCACGGTTCCCCTTGTGCAGCACCCAGGCGGGGCACGATGCTGTGCGGCGGGTGCCCGCAAAGCCTCACCAGCCCTGCGTGAGAGCAGCGACGGCAGCGCACGGGGTGCGACGTGCGCAAGCGGCGCCTGCACGCACCCCTGGCAAGTGCTTGACAGCCGCGACGGGGGCGCGCTCGGGGCGCGCCTCCAGATGCGGGTACTTGGCCAGGATCTGCGCCTGTCGGCGCAGGCTGGCGCTGCCCACCACCGACCCCTTTGGCAAGTCGGCCAGCGTCTGCCAGGAGCTGGATATGAACGCGTCCCGCACGTCCTCGCGCGGCAGGTTGCACGGCAGGACCGTCCCGGGCGGCAGGTAGGTCGGCACGTCCTGTGCGCCGCAGGAGTGGCCTTACGGCACTGCCGGCGGAGCGAGCCACCGCCCAGGCCGCGCGGCAGGGGCCCCGACGCGCCTTCATAGAGTGCACAGCTATGTCAATGCGGCCCTCCAGCAGCGCGTCGTCAATCTCCTTTGTGAACAGGCCCTTGCCGCCAATGTCTGCCAGGGGCTGGTTCAGAATCTTGTCGCCGGTCGTTTTTATTATGCATATCTCGAGCGCGCCCTCCTCGTGCAGCTCCGGGAAGGACGCCTGGGCACACAAGCGCCTCAGACGTACGTCCGCGTCGGACAGGCGCAGGTGCAGGTCAGCGCGAGTGGAGCGCGGGCCCACCTTCAGCAGGTCTCTGGTCATGTACGCTTGCGCCAGCGCCAACGGGCTGCCCCGAGTTCCAATCCTCACTGTGGCTTTCTGTACATCACTCTTCTGCACCTCCACAGCTGCGGCGGCATACACCTGCGCGTGCCGCTTGCCGCGCCTATGCGAGGCTGCAGCGGCTCTCCTGCTCGTCGGTCCTGACCTGCATTGCAACGTGACCAGTAAGCACGCTGTAAGCGTGCACACCCTCGGCTGCATTTATATAAAGCCGTTAGTTCCTACCTGTTGCTCTGTGCAGCGCACGGACAGCGCTCCCCCATGAGCAGTGAAGACTTCATCTGCCTTTGATCTGTCACAACACCTTATTTATCAAGCTGGTGCAGGTGCTATTCTCGCTGTCTCGAGATAAGATTGCAGGACCCCGCCACCAGACCCCAGCCTCAAACTGGGGTTTAGGCTCAAACTGCGCAGCATGCTTTGCAGCATGCTTTGCAACAACTTACAGCAACAACTTGAAGTGCCGGGCGAGGACCAAGCCCGCCAGTGCAATCTCCGCGCCCGCTCCTGCGCAGACATCCGCCTCCTCTGCTACCAGCTTGGAGCTTTAAAAGCAATCCAAAGCTGTGCAGGAGGCTTGGTTGCAGCAGCCACCGTGGGTACAGCGATCCGATGGTGCGTTCAGCGGTGAGCAAGCGCGCTTGTACAGGCCTTGTCTGACGCCTCACGCCTGCCGCGCAGAGCAAGAAACGCGGGCTGTCCCTGGAGGAGAAGAAGCTAGCCGTGCTATCTATCTTCCATGAGACGAAGGATGTGTTCACGCTCAAGGTTGGCCAGCGACGCGAGTATGCATTCCTGAGCTATATCTCAAGATGTTTGTATTCAAAGCGTGCGGGCCGCCCAGGACGTGGAGAAGCTGGCCCCCAAGAAAGGCGTCATCGTGCAGTCTGTGAAGGAGGTGCTGCAGGCGCTGGTGGACGACAGCCTGCTGCACCAGGACAAGATTGGCGCGTGGCAGCTGCAGGCCTGCGTCGTTGTCAACGCCGCCGCACGAGGTCTGACGCGGGCCTGCTGTGTGCAGGCATCTCAAACTTCTTCTGGAGCTTCCCCAGCGAGGCTGCCGTGAAGGCGCGCCGCACACCAGCTAGCGAGCTCTAGCGTCACGCTGCCTGAGCGTCTCACACCTGCAGCGGCGCGCTGCGCAGCTGCGCAACGACCAAAAGCAGCTCAGCACGCAGCTGGCCGAGGCGCGGCGGCGCAGCGCAGAGCTCGACGCCAAGCTGGCGCAGGAGCGCGTGGGCAAGGAGGACACGGCGCGCAAAGCCGCTTTGCCTTCCGAGCTTGCTGCGAGCGCTCTTGCTGCGAGCGTTGTTGCTGAAGCGCATGGCCTGGCACCAGTACCTGTTATGCGAATCTCGTGGATTGAACAAGCTGCCCCTCCTGCCACCGCTGTCAGCACTATCGCTCGGGCAAAGGAAGCGGTGGCTGCTCGATGGGGCCGGTGTTCAGGAAAGCGGGAGGCGGACCACGCGAGTGGGACTGTATGCTGCACGGTGTGTGCGGCATGCTGCAGACGTTTATCAACCGCGAGAGCCGACAAGGGGGCTTGCGTGGGAGCAGGCGGCGCGCACAGAGAAGCTGGCGGCGCTGCACGCGCTGGAGGCGGAGCTGCAGGCTGCGCAGGCAGACGCGTCGCAGTATGCCGACAGCGACCCCAAGAAGCTGGAGGCTGTGCGTGCGTCCCCCCCCCAGCTGCCTCAGACAGGACGGCACGTGCATGCGCACCGCGCCCCTCAGGCCCGGCGGCGATATGCCAAAACGTGTCTATGCAAGCAGGTTGGCTTCGCTGACAGCGCCTCTGCTTCTGCAGCCCAGCTGCGTCTGCGTGGCAGGAGGCACGGGTTGGGATGATTGAAGGGCACACAATGGGCCATGGGTTCGTTGTGGTGGTGAATTTCGGCAGAAGGCCTCACTGTGGATCTGAACCATCCCAAGCACTTGTTTGCAACGACTAAGGGCTGCATCTCAGTAGCGGCCGGCGGTCCGCTTGTCTGCAGGGGAGGCGACGGGCATCGCAAAGGCTGCCGCAAACAGGTGGCTGGGTGCGCGCCACCCCACTGGTCTACGCGCAGAAGGGCGCGCATCGCCTGGTCTGTGTGGCACGTCCTAATGAGTGCGTCGCTGGTGGTCATGCAGACAACGTCTGGGCGCTGCAGAGCTGGTGCAGAAAGCGCTTCGAGGGGAATGAGGGACAAGTGGACGCCTTCTTCAAGGAGGCGCGCACCTAACGCCTCGGACCTGCTCTTTCTGTTGCCTCTGGTTCTTTAGGTAGAACAATGACTACGCAGACATCTCTTGCGTATGTCATGACACAGCGCTCTGTGTGCCGCAGAACGGCCTTACAGAGGACATGGACTACCTAGCATGAGGACACGCGGCAGGGTGGAGCACAGCCATGCCTGTAGCCGGCACTTCTTCACTGCAACTATGACTGCGCCTCAGAGCCGCTCTCATGTGCACTGCGGCGTCACAGTTGTGCCAGGCCCCACATCGCTACATAGTGTCCTTACACCAGACAACTATGCCACCTCTGCCATACGCCATGAGCGCACGTTCGTGGCACCTTTCCTCCACCCCTCACTGCCACATGCATTCATACCAGCCGAATGCATATGGTGATGACGAGGCACACAAGCCCGTCTGGCTGCTGACACTGGAGTGCATGCAATGCTCAATCTAAACTAACCTCTAAATGGCGTGACGGCAAATGGCAAGCCTTGCTTTCAGCTGTCACCGGTCTGCCCGGGACAGCCGGGACAAGTGCCGTCAATATTAATATCAGTTTAAATGGGGCCGCATCTCAGCCCCATGCATATGCTGCTGCAAACGGCCAATGAAGCAGCCGGTGCAGACATGCACCATGCCGTGGCCCCCGGTCTGCGTCTGGCACCCAAACGGAGGCCCAGGCCCATGAAATCAGCAGTGCCAGCCTCCTCCGTCCTATGCAGGACCGCCACAGCGAGCAGCAGCTAACATAGGGGTTTCTGCCCCCTGGAAACGCGGCGCAGAAGCATGTTGCAGCCCTGAGTGCTGATCAAGACCAAACGCCCTCATTCCACTCACCGTGGGCAGAAAAGCGAGAGCGCACGCTCAAGGTACGCTTGGGGGGAGGGGGGGGCTTTGCATAAGCAGACCATATAACAAGTATGAGCTGCTTGTGCTGAAGCTGCCATTGCGTGACCCGAAAATCCAGCTGCATGTATTCCAGGCAGCCCCGCATCCTTTACGCCTCAGAAACAAAACAGGGAGCGTAGCTCTCACAGCGTATAAGCAGCTCAGATAGCGAATGTGAGCTGCTTATGCCGTGCTGAAACTGCGGGGGGCCCAAAACCTAGCTGCACATGTTTCAGGCAACCCCGCACTACTTCACGCTCTGAAACAAAACAGGCAGCGCATCTCAGTCATTGCATAGCGGCCGCGCATCAGCATCGGCCCCAGCTGTAACACGGCGCGGGAGCGCGACTCAGCAGCGCCGTGTTACAGCTGCCAGGCCTTGAGCTTCAACAGTCGCAGCACCGCCGCACGACCCGGCTGGGCCCCCGCTGCTCGCGCGCCGGAGAACCGCGACGCTCGCGGCTACCACATGCCGCGCGCCTTGGCCTTTATGAGGTCGCCGCGCTGCGCCGCGGCGGGGGGCGCGCCGCACGGCGGCGCCGGCGGCCCCACGTGGCGCACCAGGTGCAGCAGCTTCAGCTGCGCCTCAAACAGCTCTGCCAGCTCCATCTTCTTGGCCACCAGCTCCTGCGCGCGCGCGCCGAGGCTGCATCAGACCGGTCCCGCGCCCGTCCATGTGAAGAAACGCTGCTGGCGCTCCGCACCTGCGACCCTGCAGACCTCCTGCGCTGCATGCGTGGCTGCCGGGGAGGGCACGCGCGGGACCAGCGAGCGCTGCAGGCCGAGCGGCAGGCGTGCCAGCAGACAAGGCGGCGTGCCCTGGGAGGCTCCACAGATTGGTCCGCCCGCCAGACACACGCCCTGAGGCTCGTTCACAGGATGACAGCCGCGGGGGCATGCATGCCTCGCCCGCGTGCGTGCTTGCGCTCTCCGGCCGAGGAGAGACGGGTGCGCCAGGCCGAGGCACCTGCATGATGGCATCGTTCTCGGCACGCAGCGCGCCGACCAGCGCCTCCTCATCGCCGCCGCTCGCGCTGCCGGGCTGCGGCAGCGCGCCAGGGCCGGGTAGGCCGATGCAGGCGGCGCCGCCGGCGGGGTGCAGCGCGGCGGGCTCGCCGCCGGGGCGCGCGGCCAGCTCGCGCTCGGCGGCCACGAGCTCGCCGGCCGTCTCCTGCAGCTGCTGCTCCATGAGCACCTTGGCCGCGCGCATGCCCTCCCTGGCGCGCGCGGAGCGGGGCGCGGCCCTCACGCGTCGAGCTCGTCGCGTCAGTGCTGGAGCAGTTCACGGCCTTGCAGGCATGCTGCTCTGGCTGCGCGAACAGCTCGCAGCTCCGCTGCCTGTGCGCAAACAGCTCCGCTGCCTGTGCACAGCAGCCCCATGCAAGGCGGCAGGCGCCTGGGCACCCCAGCATCACTGCACGGTACACTGCACGCTCACGCACACCACTCCATGGCCTTTGTGCTGATCGCTGGGCAGGCATGCTCCCGGCACGTGCACATCACTTCAGCTGGCGTGGCGCCAACGGCGCACGCCGCTTGCCAGTCTGGGGCAGGCCGCGCGCACTGCTTGGCCTGGCTGTCGCGCAGCGCGGCGTCCAGCTGCGCCAGCGCGTCGCGCAAGTCCAGCACCTCCGCGTGCGCGTCCGAGGCGTCGGCCTCGGCAGCCGCCAGCGCCGCGCGCAGCTCGCACAGCTCGCGCGCCGCCGGCGCGCCCGCCGCCGCCTCGCCCTCAGGCTGATGCTGCGCGCATGCACAGCGCTGCGCTCAGTGCGCGGCAGCCGTGCGGCCGGCAGCGCGTCTGCCTGAGAGCCCTGGGGTGGAACGCACCTATGGAATGCAGCTATGTGCAGGGCCGCCCGGACACCGTGGTGGAGGCTACACTGACGCATGCAACCCTGTGGCGCACATTTCAGAGCAGCAGGAGGACACAGACAGGTGGTGCCATGGGCGAACAGGGCTATTGCCCCCAAGCATAGGCTGGCGTTCCGACCTCACACCGGCTGTGCGAGCGCGCGCAGCGCCGGACTGCAACGCACCGCAAAGAGCTCGTCAAACTCGGCCCGAGTGGCGCGCGCGGCTGCCAGCTCCTCGCGCAGGGCCGCATCGGCTGCGGCCTCGCCCTGCCAAGCCACCGGCGACGCCTGCGCCGACGACGCCGGCGAGCCGAGCGAGAGCGCGAACGGTCCTTCGGGGCTCGGGCAGGGCTTGGCGACAACCGCTGCGCGCCCGGCAGCCAGCTCGTCCGCGAGGTGGCTGCCGTCAGCCTGCGAGGTGAGGACGCCAATTGTCATGCCCGCGCAGCAGGCCTGCAGCAAGCCATGGCTCACGCTGTCTGTACCGCGAGCCTGTGCAGAGCGCAGCGCGTGATACCCCGAGCTAGGCCTGCGGGACAAACTGCCATCCAACACACCTATAGCAGCCTGGCCTGGCCGCCTGAAGCTGCACAGGGCACCGGGTCCAGCTGTGTCAAGGGCAGGCATGCATTGGTGCCTTTATATAGGAGTGTGACAGTCAAGCACAGGCAAGCCTGTGCTCGCCATGCCTCAGGCATTTTTTCGACCACCCAGGGCTGCTGCACCTGCGCAGGGGCCGCCGCAGCGGCCGCGCGCAGCGCCGCCAGCTCGCCGTCCAGCTCCCAGCGCTCGGCCTGCGCGCAGTTCAGGTGCTCCGCGAGGTCCGCGCAGCACCGCACCATCCAGTTGTCCTGGTCCCCGCTCGTGACGGTCCCCTGGGTCGCAACAAGCACCACCTCGCCTTCAGCGCCAGACGCAAGGCCGCCGGAGCTGTCCTGGAGGCCGTGGCGGCTGTACAAGAGGGGGACTACACTCTTACCACGCAGGGGCACTGTGATTGGCTTAAGCACCTTGTCGGCCTTGTTCGCCAGTGGGGTGCCGAGATGCGCCACCAGGTCAGGCGCGGAGCTGCTGCCGAGCTGCTTCGAGCCACTAGCAGCGTCTCCCAGGGCCTCCCTGCCACACTCACCCATCAATTAAGTGCCTCATAAAAGGCTCAAAGGCCTGATGCTGCTGGCGGCCAAGAGCACATAAGGTACACATTTCATTGGCAACGGCTGCAGCTTGACTGCTTGCAAAAGACACCAGGGCGCACTTCAGTGCGACGACCGTGTGGCGCGCTCCCTGCCCATCATTGCTATATCTGCCAAATGCAGCCTCCTCCGCATACACGGCCCTGCTGCAGAGCATGCAATGTCAAGTCAGCAACGCAAACGTGCTTGGCAGGACAGCACGCTGCCCACACTCTGCCGCTGGCAAGCGAGAGTTACATGTTTGCCCAAACCAAGCACTAGCCTGCAAGCAACTACCTGAAAGAAGGCTGATGAATCGGCTCCAGAGTCACGCGCCCGCCTGCCAATCCGCCCGGACCAGGCCACTTGGCTGGGCAGCTCTCCTGGGATGCAAGCAGGCGTCAGTTATGTCGTGTGGCGTTGTGCCTTGGGCAGGCTCTGTGGGTATGATGTAACGACATCCAAGCCTCGTTCATTGAGGGGTAAGCAGTTCCTCCTGTCCGTGCGCACGAGACTCGTGCCCACCAAAAAAGGCGGGAATGCATTGCAATGTAGGGTGCAGGCCCTTTGCATAGCATGCGCCTTTCGCTGCAAACTGCGCCCACCTGTTCCTGGCCTTCATCGGTGACGCCTGCGCTCTCTGATCCAGCCGCAGCCAGTGCGAGTACTGCTTGATCCCCGCCCGCAGCGCCAGCCGCTGTCTGAAGCACCATTCTCACCTGCAGAAATATACAGCAACCGTTGGCGACAGCCCATACTGGCTGCTGGAGTCGATCCGAGGGTGACCTCGCGGTTTGTACTGCTTCAGGCCAAGGATGTCCGGTCGAAGCGGGAGCCCTTCATGTACGCAAGGCGGTAGCGATGATGATCGCAGGGCGACAGGCGCAGCGGTCGGGCAGGTGCAGCACCTCAAGTGCCCCATCCTCTGCCCAGCCTGCCTTCACCCTGACGGTGGCGCCGCTGCAGGCCCGCTCCGGCACCAGGGAGGCGGCGCGCTTGTGCGGGGCCCATCCCGCGGCGGCAGGCCCGGGGATGGAGCGAGGGAGCGCCTGCCGCCAGCACCTGCCCGCCTGTTAGCGCGTGCTCGGCGCAGCGCGCGCGCGGCGAGGGCGGCGCCTTTCATGCGACTGCGCCAGCGTGCATGTGCCCAGGGCACGCTTGCGTGCATGCATGCCAGGCTGAAAAACGATACTCTGCAAGGCGGTGTAGATCATACCATGCCCTGGGCATCAGTCAAGCCATAATATGTCTTTGCAGGCATCGCGAAAGCAGACCGATGTTCTGAGGGGTTTTTCTCAGGTGTGCCACGGCATGTGCAAAGCTGATGAAAACAGTGCCTGTGACCAAGTGCGCCCGAGTCTGGCTTCCTCAGCAAGGTGAGCTTTACCCGCAAAGGCTGAAGAGCAGTGCGCTCTCCAAGCCCAAGCCCTGCCCCCCTCACGGCCTTGCTTATGGGCGCTGCTCCTGGCGCTGACGTGCCAGGAGGGCCATGCCTCGTCTGGCGCGCTGGCAAAGGCACGCAGGCCGGACACCACCACAGCGTCCGGCATGGCCGGTGCACTGAGGCGGCCCGGCGGCAGGCCCGCTGCAGCGCGCACGCTCGCCGCGTCGGCGTCCAAGCTGTCCTGTAACGCAGCTTTAGAGTTCTTAAACATACAAACGGTCAGGGGCATAACTGGCAGTGCAGTCAGGGGTCAAGCGGCTCCGCCAGGGATGTGCCACATATGAGCGACGCGACTGCAGTGCACGTCAGGACAACCATGTTGTTCGGTGTGACCAGCCTGCAGCGGAGCCTGTCTTGAGACACACCTGTGCGGGGGCCGCGGCCGCATCGCGCGCATGCTGGGGCAAGGCCCGCTCCGGGGCCGCAGCATGCGCGGCAGCATGCGCTTCCCCACCAGCCTGCATGACACCCGCTGCCGCCAGGCCCTGCCCGCCCTCGTCTTCACGGTGAGTGGGCGCTGCCGCGCGGGCTGGCTTTGGGCCTGCCTTCCCGTCGGGGCCGGGCGGCAGCACGTGCTGGGTCACCTGGTGGCCCGCAGAGGTCCCCTGCACGGCTCCGTGGCAGTGTCACAAGGCAGATGTGGCGGGCTCAGGCTGGTGGGGGGGGGGGGCCACCTCTAGGAACAGCATGGCACCTCAGACGCCGCGCAGCACCCGGGCCGGTGCAGGCGCAAAGCGCGCAGCACAGCCTGAGGCGGACCTGGTGGACACCGCCAAGCCCGCTGTGCGAGCGGCTGGTGCCCTCGTGAGCGGAGCAGCCTGTCCACTCCGCACTGCAGGCCCCCGCAGTCTCCAGCGCCGCCATGCAGGTGCTGGGCTCGCCCGGCTCTCCCATGGGATGCTGCTGCTGCATGGGCGCCGGCTCGCTCGTGTGGCGCGCCTCGTCATCCAGCCCCAAGCTGACAGGGCTGGGGCGCCCTGGCGCGTGTCCGTCGAGTACGCCGCCATCACTGCTGAGCGGGCCCCGGCTGCTCACAGAGCACGTACACGAGCCTTCTGCCGCAGAGGTGGCTGCTCGAGGGGTCACGACACTGGCCGCCGAGCTTGCGGCTGCGGGGCTGGGCGCCGCACGCGCTTGGCGAGCTGCTGCGGGCCTGCGCCTCCCAAGCGCGCGGCACAGTGCAGATATGGCGCGCCTGGTCCTAGGCAGAGAGGGGCTGTTGCAGAGCAGAGTGGGCTTGGGAGGCGTGGCAGCACTTGGGTGTTTGTGGAAGCTCGCTCGCCCCTTCTGCGCGCAGAGGCCACCACGGTCGGAGGTTGTGAAGAAGTGGAAGAGTTGGTGTCCCTTGGGAAGCAGCAAGGGCCGGAGAGGAGGGCAGCGGGCGCCAGCTAGCTCAGCTTGGCAGGCAGTGACTCACAGGTGGGTGATATATTCTGGCGGCCCGACACCCCCCGAGCGTGCCTAAAGTGCACCTTTTGCTCCTTGTTGACAGGCGCGGTGCCTGAGGGCACCGGCTTGCCTCCTCGCTGCGTCCATGTCATTCGCCACTGCGCCAAAGCTTGCCAAGCAGGAACGCTCCTCCCACGTACTGACTTGACGGCCATGGCACCACACTGTGGTACACGTCAGGCGTTGTCGTTTGGGAGCCTCGATGCTGCTCACTCGAGTTTGATTTTAAAAAAAACCCCCCATGTAAACCACATCAATGGAAATGTCTACATTGCGGCTGCACAGCGGGCGGCGTGGCTACCCTGCGAGCCCGCAAGCACGCACAGGCCCTGCTGTGCGCCACCACGGCCGCCGCGAGCCACTCAGGCAGAGCGTGGGTACCCTGCGAGGTCGCATGCACGCGCAGACCTTGCTGTGCGCCACCGCGGTGACTGCGGGCCGCCCCGGCAGCGGTGCGGCTACCCTGCGAGCTCGCATGCACCTCATGTTGGCAGTGAGCCGCCCCGGCAGCGGCGCGGGTACCCTGCGAGCTGGCATGCACCTCATGTTGGCAGTGAGCCGCCCAAGCAGCGGCACGGGTACCCTGCGAGCTCGCATGCACCTCATCATCGCAGTAAGCCGCCCCGGCAGCAGCCCGCGTACCCTGCGAGCTCGCATGCACCTCATCATTGCAGTGAGCCGCCCCGGCAGCAGCCTGGGTACCCTGCGAGCTCGCATGCACCTCATGCTGGCAGTGAGCCACCCCGGCAGCGGTGCGGGTACCCTGCGAGCTCGCATGCACCTCACGTTCGCAGTGAGCCGCCCCGGCAGCGGCGCGGGTACCCTACGAGCTCGCATGCACCTCATGTTCGCTGTCAGCCGCCCCGGCAGTGGCCTCGGTACCCTGCGATCTCGCGTGCACCTCATGTTGGCAGTGAGCCGCCCCGGCTGCGGCCTGGGTACCCTGCGAGCTCGCATGCACCTCATGTTGGCTGTGAGCCACCCCGGCAGGGGCCTGGGTACCCTGCGAGCTCGCAGGCACCTCATGCTCGCTGTGAGCCGCACCAGTAGCGGCCTGGGTACCCTGCGAGCTCGCATGCACCTCACGTTCGCAGTGAGCCGCCCCGGCAGAGCCTGGGTACCCTGCCAGCTCGCATGCACCTCATGTTGGCAGTGTGCCGCCCCGGCAGCGGCCTGGGTACCCTGCGAGCTCGCAGGCACCTCATGTTGGCAGTGAGCCGCCGCGGCAGCAGCGCGGGTACCCTGCGAGCTCGCATGCACCTCATGCTGGCAGTAAGCCGCCCCGGCAGGGGCCTGGGTACCCTGCGAGCTGACATGCTTCTCGTGTTCGCTGTGAGCGGCCCCGGCAGCGGCCTGGGTACCCTGCGAGCTCGCAGGCACCTCATATTCGCTCTGAGCCGCCCCGGCAGCGGTGCGGGTACCCTGCGAGCTCGCATGCACCTCATGTTCGCTGTCAGCCGCCCCGGCAGTGGCCTCGGTACCCTGCGAGCTCGCATGCACCTCATGCTGGCAGTGAGCCGCCCCGGCAGCGGCCTGGGTACCCTGCGAGCTGACATGCTTCTCGTGTTCGCTGTGAGCGGCCCCGGCAGCGGCCTGGGTACCCTGCGAGCTCGCATGCACCTCATGCTCGCTGTGAGCCGCCCCGGCAGCGGTGCGGGTACCCTGCGAGCTCGCAGGCACCTTATGTTGGCAGTAAGCTGCCCTGGCAGCGGCCCGGGTACCCTGCGAGCTCGCATGCACCTCATGTTGGCTGTGAGCCACCCCGGCAGCGGCGCGGGTACCCTGCGAGCTCGGAGGCACCTCATATTCGCTCTGAGCCGCCCCGGCAGCGGTGCGGGTACCCTGCGAGCTCGCATGCACCTCACGTTCGCAGTGAGCCGCCCCGGCAGCAGCCTGGGTACCCTGCCAGCTCGCATGCACTCATGTTGGCAGTGTGCCGCCCCGGCAGCGGCCTGGGTACCCTCCGAGCTCGCATGCACCTCACGTTCGCAGTGAGCCGCCCCGGCAGGGGCCTGGGTACCCTGCGAGCTCGCATGCACCTCATGCTGGCAGTGAGCCGCCCCGGCAGGGGCCTGGGTACCCTGCGAGCTGACATGCTTCTCGTGTTCGCTGTGAGCGGCCCCGGCAGCGGCCTGGGTACCCTGCGAGCTCGCATGCACCACATGCTCGCTGTGAGCCGCCCCGGCAGCGGTGCGGGTACCCTGCGAGCTCGCAGGCACCTTATGTTGGCAGTAAGCTGCCCTGGCAGCGGCCCGGGTACCCTGCGAG